>JAABUV010002074.1_pt1 | contig 27924 bp, 36 predicted proteins | sample 5559971 | NCBI WGS metagenome assembly JAABUV01 (sample SAMN10711881, study PRJNA513362) | rock metagenome | isolation source: Antarctica rocks | place: Antarctica: Victoria Land, Knobhead nord | collected 2015-12-19
CCGCGCGCAGGCGCGAGTGGGTGTGGGCGCTCAAGCGCGACTTCCCGCACCTGGCCTTCAGCCTGAACGGGCAGGTGGAGGGCTGCCACGCGGCCGCGGCCGCGCTCGCGACGCCCGTGCCCGCGGCGCCTGCGCTCGGCGAGCAGCCCGTGCTCGGCGAGCAGTCCATGAAGCCGGCGCCGCAGCCTGGGCCGGGCGCCGCTCCGGAGGCAGGGCCGGGGGGCGCGCCGGAGCCCGGGCCGGGCGGCGCGGGCAGGCGGCTGGAGGGCGTGATGATCGGGCGCGCCGCGTACTCGGCGCCCTGGGCGGCGCTGGCCAACGCGGACGTGGCCGTCTGGGGCGCGCCCGCCAACGCGGCCGCCTGCCGCCGCCAGGCGCGCCCGCCCTCGGCCCTGAACAGGCCGCGGCCGCGTGGAGCCGGGCGAGGCCCGGCGGGCGCTGGAGTCCGCGCAGGTGACTGTGCCGCCGCCGCCGCCCTGCGATGTTGCCGCGCGGGCCCGGCAGGCGCCGCGCCTGCCGCGCGGCGCGCCCGGCGCAGCGCCGCGCGTCAGCGGGGCCGCGCGCGCGCGCGCAGGTGCTGGAGCGCTACGCGGCGTACGGCGACGGCGTGCTGGGCCGCTGGGGCGCGCGGCCGGACGGCAGCCGCGCGCCGGGCGTGCGCGCGCTGGCCAAGCCGCTGCTGGGCCTGTTCCACGGCGAGCCCGGCGGCCGACGCTTCCGCTGCGCGCTGGAGGACGGCCTGCGCCGCAAGCCCGCCAGCCTCTCCGCGCTCCTGCAGGCGCGCGCGGCGCGCGCAAGTGGGGGCCCCTGTGAGACCGTCCGGGGGCTGTCTTGGCTATCCCTGTCAGCCGCTCAGCGCCGTCGCAGCGCGCGTGTGAGGCGGGGCCCGTGTGTCAAACCTGATGGCCGTGTGGAGCACAGCGCCGCTGGCGACGTGCTCCACATGGCGTGGACCTCTCAGCGCGGCTCTGCACGCGTGCGCTATCGTGCGCATGCAAAGCTCTATAAGCGCGCGCGCGCAGGAGGCGCTGCGCGTGCTGCCAGACGCCGTGCTGGACGAGCCGCCGCGCGCGCCCAAGGCGCAGGGCTTTGCCATCGGCGCGCTGCCGCCGCCGCCGCCGCAGCTGGCGGCGCCCGCCGGCGGCGCGGCGGCGCCCGCCGCAGCGCATGCGTCGCCGAGCGCGCTGGCAGCTGCCGAGCCTGCTGCGCGCGGCGAGGGGGCAGCAGCGGCACCTTCGGCTGTTGCAGAGCAGGCGCCTGTGTGGGGGCCCGCATGTGCCGCTGGGATGCTGCGGGACACCTGTGCATCAGAAGCAGCCGGGCTGCAGCCTGTGGCCTCAGGGCAGACGCGGGGCGCCGCCGCAGGGCCTGAGGCAGGGCGGGCGCCCGCTGCCTGCGTCGCCAAACCCTCCGCCGGCGAAGGGCCGAGCGCAGCAGCTGCGCGTGCGAACCCACGCGAGCTCGCGGCCACGCGCGGCGCCGAGGCGAATGCTGCAGGCGGCGCGGCGGGTGGCGCGGCTCCCAGAGACGCTGAAGTAGCGCTGGGCAGCGGGCAGGCCGGCGAGCTGAGCGACCAGCACGCGGTCGCGCCGGGTAAACGCCAGCGCGTGGCAGCCTGCTGACATCCGTAACGGTCGCAGCAGACGCCCTGCACGCGTTGGTGGTACCTGCCTGTATCTAAGCAATACAGTTACACGTTGGTTCACGACTGCATGGGGCAAGTGTGTCGGTCCTCTGGCCACTGCACAGCATCTTAGCGTGTGTGTGCTGTCCAGGTCGCATTGCAACTTTGCCGCGTCAAGCCGGTGCTGACACAGACCTCGCGACTGTACACAGTAGACCCCACACAATACACTGCAGCGTTCGCGCGCTGTACGCAAGGCTGAGCCCGCAACAGGCTCAGCGTGACTGCATGACACGCCATTGCACCAGCCCCATCCCCTTGGCACACGCCTGCTTCACTGGGAGCACAGCTCCGCGCTGGTCACGGCGCCTTGAGCTGGATGGCCTCCAACTCGCGCTGCACCTGCAGGCCCGCGGGCGTCGGCGGGTATGCGGCCGCGCCCGCGCCGCCCGCAAACGCGCCCAGCGGCGTGAGGACCTCGTCGGACGCCACATGCGCGAACACGGTCGATGACACGCGCCAGAGCGGGCAGCCCGCAGCGCGAGCGCGCTCCGCTGCCGCAAGCGTTGCGTCCGTGCACACCACCTGCGCCGTCCGTGCGAGCTGACAGGCTGGTGCGGACGCAGAGTGGGTAGAGCGGGGCTTCTTGCAGAGCATGCGTGCACAGCTGCGCCTGGCTGAAGCCATACACGGCGTGCTGCCTTCAGCCTGTGAAACAGCACAAGCACCACACGTGCGCTCGACACTTGTGGCGTGCAAATATCTAGTGCCCCGGCCATGCGGGCCCGCACATGCGGGCCTTGCGCATGCTGCCTGCGTAAGGGCCGCCATGCATCAGCTAGCTGCCGCGGGGCCGATACGATCACAGCATGGGCCACGCGGCGTCTCGGCAGCGGGCGCGCGCCTCGTGCATGCCGGCGCGCACGTGCCCGCCGGTCAGCCACTCCATCTGCTTGCCAGCCTGCAGCAGCAGGCAGCCGTCGGCGATGCGGACGGGCAGCCGGCGCCCGTCTTGGAGCCACACCGCGAGTCCCGGGAAGCGGCTCTTGCCGTGCGCCGACAGGAAATTGAGGTCGTAGTGCCACCCGGCCAGGACGGCGCCGCGCCGCCCGTGCGCGCCCAGGTCCGCGCCTGCCGCTTCGCCGCCGCGCCGGTCAGGGCACGGTGCTGATGCCTGCCCTCACCCGCACCTGTAGCGCGGCTCTGCCACAGTCCTCTGCCACAGTCCTCACGGTCGAGGCCGGCTCGGCTCTGGCGAGGGGCATGCCGGCAATCTGGTGCCAACAGATTGGGCCAGCGCGGCTGCTAGCCCGAGCTTAGGCCTTGTTGCATGGGGCTCGCATCGCCACAGAGCCTGGCAGCCCGCTGGCATTGGGCGGGCGCGGGCGGCGCGCGCCTGTGGGCGCGAGCAGGTGCGGCCCCAGGCGCATGCGCCGCGTGAACGCATCCGGCGCCAGGCCGAAGCCGCGCGCGGCCATCTCCGCCGCGGTCTCGACCGAAGCCAGCATCTTGCTGCCCCAGCCGTCCATGACCTCGGGCCACTCCGGGAAGCCTGCGCGCCGCGCTGCCGCCGTCAGCCCGCTGCCGCCGCTTAGCGCCCGTGCGCGCCGGGCGCGCGACGGCACGCCTTGGCATGCCGCTCAGGCGCTTGCCGGGGGCGGCGGGGGCAGCCGAGGCGCGCTCGCGCTGCGCGCGTCGGCACGCGGCCAGCAGCAGTGCCGCCATGCGGCCCACTGTGCTCCCTTCCGCGGGTGGCCGGCGGCGCCCGCGCGCCGCAGCGCAGAGGGCACATGCGCCGGACGCGGGCACCGCCGCGGCCGGCGCCGCGGCCTGCCCAACGCGCCTGCAAGAGGCGCGCACCGCGCGGGACGACAGGGTCCGCGTTGAGCTCTGCGTAGGCGGTCGCCGCCGGGCGCGGCCCCAGGCGCCAGAAGAAGCGCCACTTGGCGTCCGCGCCGGTCGGCAGCGTCGCGCGGCGCGCCTCCGGCTGGCCCGCCAGCGCGGCCAGGCACTCGGCGTCCGCCAGGACCCGTGGCACCTCCACGCCCTCCGGCGTCGCGCCCACCTGCCCAGCCGCGAGTCGTCATGGCCTGGACCCATGCTGTTGATGAGGGCTGCCTCAGCCCTTGTCAACATGGAGGGCTGCCCCGATCGTCAGCAATAAAAGCACCGAAGGACTTCAGGTGGTGGGATGTCTGGGATGTCTTGGGGTGTCTCCAGCTGCAACACTTTGAGGATGTAGCAGGGCAGTGAAGTCCTGCGCTTGCACGTCAGAGCTCTGGCGGCCAGGCAGGCGAGGGGCTGCGTGCCTGGTAGTGCAGCTCCGGGCGCGCGTCCGCCATCTTGGCGTCCGCGTCCTGGCAGAAGTAGCGCTCCATCATGTCCAGGAAGCGCCGCGAGTCGGCCTCGCTGGTGCGCGGGTCGCGCACCACCAGGCAGCCCGTCGCTGGCAGCGCCGCAGCATGCACACGGTCAGGAGGCGCTCAGGCTACGTGCGGGTTGAGCACTATACCAGCACTGCAAAGGCTAGCGCGTCGAGCGCTCGCGGCAAGGCCCCACGACATCCGGCACTGTCAGCTTGGGCAGCGCAGGAGCCTGTCAGCGACAGCACCTCTGAGGCACTCTGCCACCGCGCGGCACTGCGCCGCGCTCGCCGCTGGGTCCTCCCGGCCGCTCAGGTAGTCCGCCAGGTCGAACACCGGCAGCAGCGCGTCGGGCGCGCTGGCCTCCTGGCAGGCCAGCGTGGCTGCGCTGCCCTCTGTGGCGCGCAGGCGCGTCGCGTCCGCGCTCAGCGCGATGCCCGCGCCGGCGTCCTTGGCGGCGGGCTGGATGCCCGGTCTGGACACACTGGTGGCCATCTGGTCCGTCCTGCAGCTCCTCTAAACAACAATCAAAGCTTTAAAGAAAGGTCGCGCAAATTTGCTCGACCTTCAAGCGATGAAACCAGCTTGGCGTGGGGTGCAGGGGTGGATGCACCTCGGGTGCCCGGCCAGCTTCTGGGGCCAGCCTGCAGAGCCGAGCCCCGACACCATCCCACAACCATCCCTGCCGAGAGGCTGTGCAGCAGCGCCCGCTGATGCAGCACAGATGTCACAAGCACCCCGCTGCGCGTGCGTGAGGCCGCGCAGGGAGGGCGAGCGGGGCCCGCAAGATGCAGATGGACACTGGCGACTTTGCGGGGCCCAGCGGCGGCGCGGGCCCCAGCAGCAGCTTCCAGTACCGGGCGCGGGGCGGCCGGGGCAACAGCTGGCGCGGCGGCGGCGGCGCGCGCGGGGGCCGCGGCTTTGATGGCCCGAGCGCCGGCTACCAGGGCGGCTACCAGGGCCGCGGCGCGCCGCGCGGCGCGTATAACGGCGACAGCAACGACCAGAACGGCTACAGCGACGGCGGGTTCAACGGGTATGCGGGCGGCGGGCGGGGGCGCGGGCGGGAGGCGCGCGGCCGCGGCTCCGGCTACTGGGGCAATCGAGGTGCGCAATAAGCTGTGGGGGGCTGGCCGCGGTGGGCGTGCGGTGTCCAGGCCGCCAAACCACCCGTGTGCTGGTGGGCAACTCGCAAAGCCTGCAGCTCATGGTCTCGCTGTCCAACAAAGCAAGCAGCTGGACAGTTTGCACGTGCATTATGAACCATGTACAGTTGTTGGGCTGCTCTACTGCTTTGGGAGCAGCTGGGGCTCCTGCAACACAGCGGCCACCGCCAACGCAGACCTGCCGAATCCAATGTCCTTACCCACCACCTGGTCGGACGCCCACCCCCACCGTGAGGTACTACTACGGCGGTACCGCAACAGCGTGTGCCCGGCAGGCGCGCCGCCGCGCGGAGGGTACCGCGGCGGCGGCCGCGCGCAGGCCGGCCAGGCGCAGATGGGCGGCCGCGCGGGGCCGGGGCCGCGGCGGGTGTACGACGAGCCGGAGGACGTGGAGTTTGTGAAGGTCATGAAGGGCCACGCGCGGCAGGTCACAACGCTCGCGGTGGACCACGGCAGCTCGCAGGCGCGCGCCCGCGCGCGCCCGCCGCGCCCAATGCGCCGCCGCCGATTGACGCGCCGGGCGGCCTGACGGCCGCGCCGGTGCAGACGGCCTGCCAGTGAGACGAACGTTGGGGCTTCGAGGGCTTGGAGACTCTCTGTGTGGGGCGCGCCTGCGGGCAGTCGCTGCGCCGCAGTGTCAGCAAACAGCAGTAGCCACGTGTTGGGCGCCCTGAGGCGGGCCCGCCACCCCGCGCGCGGCTGCGCGGCGGGGCCGCAGCCAGCATGTCCTGCGTCCCTGTGGTGGGACAGAAATTTGGCCCGGCCTTGCGCGCGCAGCTGTACAGCGGCTCCGCGGACGGCAGCGTGCGCGTGTGGGACCTGGCCAGCGGGCAGTGCACGTCGGTGGTGGACGTGGGCGGCGAGGTCGACTCGCTGCTGCTGGAGGGCGGCTTCCTGTTCGTGGGCCTGCACGTGCAGGCCGCGGGCGCGCGCCAGGGCCTCGTGAAGGCGCGCCTTGCGCCCTCAGGGTTGACATCACCCTCTAAAAGAGTTGTGCAGGCCGCCGGCGCGCGCCAGGGCCCCATGAAGGCGCGCCGGCGCCCTTAGAAAGACACCAGACTCTGAAAGAGCCGCACACGGACTGCGGCGTCCTGTCTGCTGTTGGGCGGCGTGTGCGGGCCGCCAGCGCGCACTGGCCTGACCCAGCCGCGCCGTCGCCTTGCCAGCTTCAGCCGTGTGTGTGCGGCGCGGCCCGCTGGAGGCTGCGCGGCAGGCCAGCCATCCACCGTGCATGGGCGGCAGCGGTGCTAGAGGCCTCGCCCCTCTCTCGCCGGCGCAGCGCAGCACCCAGACGCCTGCAGCGCCCTGCGCATCTTTTTGGCTCTGGCCGCCGCGCGGCTCGCTGAACATCGCGCGTTGCGGGCGCGCGGTTCCGCAGGCGCTGGCTGATGAGGCCGCTGAACTCGGGGCTGACATGGGTGCGCACGGCGCGGGCGCAGGTCTGGAACATGAGCAGCGGCGAGCAGCACGAGCTGGGCGGCTGCGCGGGCCAGGTGCTGGCGCTGACCGCGACGCACGGCATGCTGATCGCCGGCGGCCAGGACCGCGCCATCCGCGTCTGGAAGCTCAACGCCGCCTCGCAGCGCTTTGAGCCGCAGGCGCGCGCCCCGGCCCTGCGCTCGCCGCCTGGGCGTGAGCATGCCACTGTGCATGGGGTGTGCATAGGGTTGCGTGCCAACGAGCACCTCGTGGTCACCGCCCTGCGTTGAGGTGGGTCGCTGGACTGTCAACGCTGCTGCCATGCTGGGAGGGGCGGTGCGCACCGGGACCCACGCGGCCGCGCCGGGTGGTCGGGCCGCTGACAGGCGGCGGGGAGCGGCGGCACAGGCAGAGGTCGGGGCGCATCTTGGTGAGCATTCTGACAGACGGACCCTGCCCTGGCCGCGCAGGTGGAGATCACAGCGGCGCAGGGCGGCCACGCGGCGGCGGTGCAGGCGCTGCTCCCGGTGAATCCGAGCGGGCAGCAGCCCCTGCTGCTGTCCGCGGACTGGGAAGGCGCGCTCAAGGTGTGGGACATGCACACCGGCGGCTGCGTGCAGACGCTGCCGGGCGCGCATGCGCACGTGGTCATGGGCCTGCTGCAGTGGGAGGCGCGCCCCGCCGCCCCTGCTTCGGACGCCGGTGCGGGCAATCCTGTGGCGGTCCGTGGTCGGATTTATTCGCTTTCACAGCGCTCGGCGACTGGCAGAGACTGCAGGGGCAGCAAGGACATAAAAAGGGGAGCCGGCGAATGCAATAGAGCTTGTTTGCATTGGGACCGGCGCGGGTTCGGCTCCCAGGCTGCCGACTGAATGTGGGCGCTCCCGCGCACAGGGCTGCGTGCTGACGTGCGCGCTGGACGGCACGGTCAAGGTGTGGCAGTTTGTGCCGGATGCGAGCCGCGAGCACGGCGCGCTGATCGACCCGACGCCCGTCTACGTGCACCCGCCAGAGGACGAGGGCGCGCCGGGGCGGAACAGCCAGGCGCGCACGCGGCGGGTGCCGTGCAGAGAGCGGCTGCCCGCGCAGGCGTGCATGCCTTGTGCCCGCACTCTAGCGTGCTGTCCTTGTGCGGCGGATCCAGGCGGCGAGGGCGGTGGTGAGCGCGCGGCCGCGCGGCGCAGGCGGCGGAGTGGGGCGGCGTGCTGGCGCTGGCGGGCGCGCCGGACGCGCAGGCGCGCCCGGTGCTGCTGACCAGCCACAACGACGACGGCTGCGTGCGCCTGTGGGACCTGCCCAGCTTCGGCGAGCGCGGGCGGCTGCCCAGCGTGCGCGACGCGCGCGCGCTCGCGGCCGGGCCCGGCGGCCTGCTCGTCTCGGGCGACAAGTTTGGCAACATCAAGGCCTGGCGCTGGAAGCCCGCCGCCATGCCGCTCGCCTGATGCCCTGTGTCGCGCTGGCACATGGCCTGGCACGACGGCACCGCTCTGGCGCGGGCGCGCTGGCGCGGGCACGTGCGTAGGCTCGTGTCCGGCGGCGCTTGAGCCAGGTGTCAGCTGCCAGCCCTGGTTTGTGCAGAAGAGGGCGAGGCAGCTCTTGAAGGCATGGCGGCATGTGCAGCCGATCCAGTGTAGGTGGGCTGCTGTCGCGGACAGGCTGGGCTCACCGGGTTTGGTTGGTGTGATATAAGCTGCGTTTGTGCCCAGCTCGCCATTTCTGCTTGCGCCAGGGCATGTTGTGGCGCATGCTGTTTGTTGGCATCTCCCTTTAGCTATCTGTCTTTGGTCTAGGGCGGCTTCGGTCTGTCTTCTCCTGCGCTTCTGCCCTGACTTGCGGCTGCAGCGCCCTCTGTTGTTTGTCACGGGAGCCCGCAGTTTGCTGCCAGCCCTGATAGAGCAAGGGTTGCCTAAGTGTCTGGGTTGAGGAACACGCTGGATTTCCAAGCATGTATGTTGGGCATGGGCCAGTGATTGCAATGCTACCATGCCATCGACCAACCAGGCGCCTTGTGACATGGAAAATAAGCTGGAAATAATCCCTGTAGTGCTCAGCCCGATGAGTCACGTGCGACGGGCTGTGGGTCAGCGCTGCGATGCAGGCAGGTGGCGCTGCAAGGAGCAGCTCTGAGGACAATCAGCACTCCTTCAGTGTGCAGCGATGCAGGCGGCTGGTTTTTCTGGATGCCAACACTGTGTGCAACGCGCAATAGTGCCGCCGCAGGGACCTAGCCTGCAACGGCACCACGCCAGCGCGCAGTGCTCGCGCACGCCGCTTCGCAGCCGGCCAACACGGTGGGCCACGCAGTGCAGGGCCGCCAGAGATGACAATGACAGCAGCGCCCAGCATCGCAGCTGGTCAGGACAGCGCGGCGCTGGCCACGAGCAGGTGCGCACAGTGCAGACCGCGCAGGCGGAGCCAGCAGAGCTCAACACCTCGCTGAGAGCTCTGCAGTCTGCGCAGACTCAGCAGGCAGACCCCTCTCCCCCGTACGGCGTCATCGGCCTGCTTGCCGCGGCGGGTGTCCTCGAGACGGGCTACCTCACAGCGGTGCGCGCTGGGACACCTGGCCTCGATGCACGAGTAACAGCGCAGCGTGCGCTCTGACGCGGCCGGCCTGCGCGCGCAGTCCAAGCTGCTCAACACGCAAGTGGTCTGCCCGGCCTCTGGCTCGTGCGACACGGTGCTGACAAGCGGCTACGCAGACGTCTTCGGCGTGCCACTGTCCTTGTTCGGTACGCCGCCCGTGGCCCGCTCCGTATGAAACAGAGGCTCGCTTCGCTGATAGCTCCCTGACGGCGCACTGTGCTGCGCTGTGCTCTGCCTGCCCAGCGCGTGCGAGCCTTGGGTGGGCCCGAGCGGCACGCGCGCGCGCCAGGCCTGCTGGGGTACGGGGCGTTGGCGGCGCTGGCGGCGCGCGAGTTTGCAGCGCGCGCGTCGCGCCGGCAGCGCTCGCAGCGGGAAGCCAACCTGGCGCGCTACGCGACGCTGGCCGCGGGCACCGTGCTGGCGTCCACGAGCGGCTACCTGCTCTTCATCCTGGCGACAAAGTTCCCCGGCGACTCGTGCACATGGTGCCTGACCTCGGCCGCGCTCTCCGCCGCCGTGTTCGGCTCGGCGCTGCGCGGCTTCAGCGGCAGGTGCGCCGGGCCACCCCGCGGCCAGCAGCGCAGGGCGCCGCCAGAGTTTGCGGCTGCCTCTCTTGCGTACTTACCGTCCTGCTCGCGGCGCAAGTGCTCGCTGCTGATGGTCTCATCGAGTACTGTTGGGGCCGGTCGCCTGGGCCTCCTAAGGACCGCACAGCATGTCAGCTTGATATGTAGTTTGCAACTCCTACAACTTCTGTCGTGTCGTCTGTAAGTTCTGTAATCTCTATGATTCTGCCGTCCGCACCTGGCAAGCACCAGGCTACCGACTTGCAGCATGCTGTCTTTTTGGGAGGGCACCCCCTGATGTGGCCCTGCTGCGCAGCAGGGAGCTGACAGAGGCGGCGGCGCCGGGCGGGGGCCTCGCGGCGGCGACTGTGCTGGGCCTGGCGCTGGCGTGGGCCAACGTGGTCCCGCCGGGGTCTGCCGCCGACTTCGAGCTGCCCTTCTTGGTGCGGCCCCGCTCCCCGGGCCGCCCGCGCGGAGCGGCCTTGGGCACTGGCCGGCGCATGGGCGGCCGCGGCGCTCGCACGGCCCGGAATGCAGCGAGGCGCGCGCTCGAGCGCGCCGCCGCGCGCAGGAGCCAGAGGTGAAGACGGAGAGCAGCGAGCGCACGGTCGACCTGGCGCGGCGCCTGCGCGCGGCGGGCGCGCGCTTCTACGGCGCCTTCTGGTGCTCGCACTGCTTCGAGCAGAAGGGGGAGTTCGGCGCGGCGGCCGCCAAGGAGCTGCCCTACGTGGAGTGCTACCCGGACGGCTTCCACAAGGTAGCTCGCTCAACCCTAACCTTGTAAACATAGCCATCGCAGGGCTGCCGCGTGCCTGAGTGTCAGGGCTTGTGTTAGAGTTGTCGCGGTTCTTGCCTTTGCAGCTGTCGGTCGCTGGTTGCCCCACAGCCGTTGTCGACCGCTGGTGCCGGTGCGGAGCCACGAAGGGTGCGCGCACGGCGCGCAGGACGTGCGGCTGGCGCAGGAGTGTGTGGACGCGCGCCTGACAGGCTTCCCGGCCTGGATCATCAACGGGCGCACGCTGAGCGGCGCGCGCACGCTGGAGGAGCTAGAGGCCGAGCTGCGCCAGGCGCCTGCGCCGGCGCCCGCGCTCGCTGGCCAGTAATGCTCTGCCATCGTCGCACCTCATGCGGGTGGGCACAGCAGCGCTGGACCTTGCGCAGTACGCCTGCGCCTGCGTAGGAACGTGAGCGCTTGCCGTGCTGCAGATGAGGCGCGGGCTGGTCGCTTCGCTACTTGCCACTTGACTGTGTGGGGCGGAGCTCCCATGAGTGGCTGTGCATGTGCGTGCCGGACCATCTGCAGGCAGGGCTGCAGGGACCTTGCTTCTGTGGGCTGTGACTGCACAAATTCGTACAGGTTTGAACTCTGATGTGGCTGATGGCGGGCATGCATGCGCATGTGCATCACTGTCGGGCGTAGCTTTCACAATGTGGGGAGGGCTAAGTACGTGACACAAGATGGCGAGCTGTCACGCTGCCCACTGTAGACGCGCAGGATTCATCTCAGTGTTCCAGTCTGTGACAGACCGTCAAAGCCCAGCCTGCTGCAACTCTCAGTAGCTAGCAATTCAGGCCCAATTGGACCGCCTGCGACAAGTAGCACACGCTCACCAGCTGTTAACTAAAATTCACCGATCGCACAATGCCTGCGCCTTGATGCTCACACTGTCGTAGCCGCTGAACGCGCTGCCGTGGTCTTACGCTTCGCGCCGAACTCCAGCGGGGTGTCGGGCCGCGCGGGCCCGCCACGCCGCGCAAGGGCAACTTCTCGGCTCGGCGCCAAGGGGTCAAGCGTGGGCGCGATGCCGGCCAGTGCGCCGCCGTCCTCGCTGCTGTCGTCCTTGACACGGTCCTTTGGAATTGTAAAGTACAAACCAGTGTACACCTGCCGGCGTGGCCCGCATCAGCTGCAGCTGCAATACACGCGCGAGAGCATGAGGCTACAGCACAGCTGACATATGGTACATGGCGCTTGACAGGTGAGGCCCATTGGCGTGAGAGAAAGGTGGCACCCGCCGAGTTGACGTCCGCAGTGTGCCAGCCGTGCACTGCCCTCTGGCTGCGCCTGAGCGAATGGGCGGGAGGAGGCAGATGGCACATGAGCTGCAAACCCCCGAGACAGGCAGGCGGCTGCTTTCCAAGGAAAGGTGCGCAAGAGCTGTGCCAGCCTGCATCGCGCTCCTCCGCCAACCCTGCCCAGCGCGCACCACAAACTTTGCACCGCACGCGACGAGGCTGATCAGCAGCAGGCTGTCCTCGAGCGCGCGCGCGTTGCGCACAGACTCGGCCGCGGCGGCCGCGGGCGCCTGCGCGTGCGGGTCGAAGGCCTGCCGGTAGCCGGCGCGCTGCGCGAGCACGCCCACCAGCGGCGACGACGCGAAGCCGAGCACGCCCGCGACGCACGTGTCCAGCGAGTAGGCTGTCGTGCGCAGGTGGCTCGGGATCACCTGCGCACAAGCACCGGGATGCTGTGTACCATGCTATTTTTGTTCCCATTTCATGTTTGGCTGAAGTCAGTAGAGCACCATTGATTCTATCAGAGGCTGAGGCAGAAAGTAGCTGTGTAGCTGTGCACCGCACCATGACATCCTCATTCACGGCATCATGCATCACGGCACGTCGAGCGAGCAGCAACGCATGTGTTGCGCAACAGGGGTGCTCGCGCAACGAGCACAAGGATACGGCATACAATGTGAGCGCCCGGCAAGCTGGCCGAGCTCTGCAGTCAGTCGGGCGGGGGACCGGGGGCGCGCCATGGCGACGATGGCCTGGTTGTTCGCGTTGCACCAGGAGCCCAGCGCCATGACGACGCACAGGAGCAGGGCGTACGCCCACGCCCACTTGTCGGCGGACCCGGGCACGCCCGTCGCGTGCGCGGATGAGGCAGGCATGCCCTGCACAGGAGCACAGTCCGCCGCTTGCGCTCCGCCCTCTGCCCCGGCTGAGGACGGCGCGAGCGCGCTGCAAAAGCCGCAGCACAGGGCGCGCTACCCGCGAGCTGGGCAGCAGGGAGCGTGCCGTATGTGCCCTTCTTGAAGCTAAGCAGCAAAAAGCTTTGACCGTTCAAGGACGCTGCAGCAGGCACAACAGGCAGAGTGCGCTGGCCATTTGTCAGCCACTCTCGTTCTGAGTAGCTTGTTGCCCCACATCAGCGGACTCCGGGGTCATGCCTTGAGCGTCAGGTAGATGAGCGGCACGGTGAGCGCCAGGCTGAGCTGATTGGCAAAGGGGCGCGCGGCGTTGGGGAAGCGCCGCGCGAGCGCGTCGCCCGACGCGCCGCCCGCCAGCTGCCCCAGCGCCAGGCCGATGCTCACGCCGATCGTCACGCCGCTGGTAGCCGCATCGCTGAAGCCCAGCATCTGCGCGCCCGGCGCCATGCCTCTCGAGCAGCAGGTTCGCTGATGGCCAATCAGAGTGCTTCCCTGCCACACCCCTGCAGCTGTGCACCGCAGCTTGCCGGTGCCACGCTGCCAGTCATGCCTCTCAAGCAGCCGCCGCGGGCCGCGCCTGCAGGTAGAGGATCTGGAAGCCGCCCGACGCGCGCGTGAGGCTGCTGATGTGCTCCACGAGGATGACGAGGAAGCTGGGCGTGCGCAGCACGGCCCACACGCGCCGGCCGAAGTCGCGCGCCACCACGGCAGCCTCCCGGCACGAACATCCGGGTCGCCGCCGCCCCGCGCCCGCCGCCGCGCCCGCCGCTGCGTCGGCCCCGCCAGCAGCGCCCGCCGCGGCGCCGCCGGGACCGGCGGCCTTCCGCACGCCGTGGCCGATGTGCCGCGGCTCGCTGAGCGTGAGCGCGGTCACGGCCGCCGAGAGCAGGCCCAGGACGGCGGTTATGATGTACACGACGCGCCAGCCCTCGAAGCGGCCCAGCAGCCGCCTGTTGCTCAGGTTCAACGCCATCACAAGCCCGCCCATGGTCGCTGCGCCGCAGCGCTGCCACTCTCAGGCACTGTGGATCCCCTTGCCTAATGGCTTGGAGCGCTTAGAAAGAATCACTCGAGGGGGAGGTGAGCTACCACCTTGCGAGCACAGGTGAGGCATAGGCCAGGCAGCAGTCCACAGCAGGGGAGCAGCACAGGCTCAGGCAACCAGGGGGCAACTAGGCCCTGAGGTCTGCCGCAGCACGAGGCACGGGACGCGCACCCAGGGACCCGAACATCAGCACCACACCAAACGCGCGGCCGCGCACGCGCTCCTCCCACAGGTCTGCAATCACGCTGGTCACGCATGGCGTGACCAGCGCCAGGCCGCAGCCGGACAGGGCCGCAAAGGCCAGCGCCTGCGGCACGTGCCTGCTCGTCAGAGCTGCCACACCCCCGGCTGCAATGTTCCGCGGCGGGCGCAGCGCCTGCAGGAGCGCTCGCCACAGCAGCGCAGCCCGTACCTCGCCGAACGTGCTCGACAGACCAAAGGCCACAGAAAACACAGTCCACAGCAGTGTGCCTGTTGCCCGCACTGCGTGTAAGCCGCAGCGTGCATGCTTGCATACGCACGCACCACAGTACTCGCTGGGCCACTGCGAACTCGCAGCGCTGATACGCCGCACCTGCAGTGATTATGCGGCCGCGGTGGTAGCGGTCGCCCAGCGCACCCACGAACAGCGACAGCACGCTTTGCACGACCCCTCTCGCTGTGGTGAGGCTCCCCAGCTTTGCCGGGCCTATATGCAGCGCCCCGGCCAGTGCTTTGTACCTGCGCGCTGCTCATGTTGGGCTGCATGCAGCTGCCACACGTGTTGGGACTGCCAGACAAGAGTGCCCAAACAAGCGCTGGCTTGGCAGGCAGACGCACATGGAGTCGAGGATGACGCTCTCCACGCCCTGCGACACGGCGGCGACAGTCGCTGCGGCGCTGGTCACCAGCCGCGCCCTCTGCTTCCCCATGCTTCCCCCGCCCTGCTAACTCACCATATTATATCGCGGGGCAGCTGCAGTTCCATTGCACTGCGCAGCCCCGGCTAGGCATGGCAGTTGGGAGGAAGGATGCCTGAGTAAGGGGCAACTCAGCTAGCTCCAAAGAGACCTTGCAAGGTCGGGAGATGGGGGTTCTGCTCTTTCTTGTATCATAGCAGGCAGTTCCATTCAGCAGGCACATGCAAGTCATTGCTTCCTGGCAGGCACACACCTCTTGGACGAATTGGTGACTTGCAACTTTGGTGACACTGTTGCAGCCTCTAGCAATAATCTGGGCCTGCTTAGGCCATGCAGGTAAACACCACCCACGCTGGGGGCCGAACGCCTGTAGACACGTGCCAAAAATTCGTTCCAGAACACACAGTGACAAGACCAGCAGCGCATGCCGCATTGAAGCTCTAAGTAATCGCCATGTCCTTGCCAACTGTGCATGTGATCTAAGGCACGTGCAGTGTACCCATGCAAGGCATGCATGGGCCACACCTCGCCACAGTGCGCCATACAATCTCACAGCCTCATTTTCACAACAGACAGCAAAGGACCAGACCGGCAACTCCCCATGGTCATGCAGTGACCCTAAGCAAAAGCATGTCAGAATGCCAGGCAAATGCAAAAAAAGCCTACCTTGCTCTGGCATGCGAGATACCTAGACTGCAAGGAGGTCAGCCTCCTCCTGCTAGCACAGAGTGCCTGTTTGGCAAACAACAGGTTGCTTTCAATGCCTCGGCACGCCACACTGGCTTCAGCCTACATACAAGGGATGAAGTCGGACAGAATTGCCAAAAGAGCAGGGACTGCCTATGAAGACTTCCCAGACATGCTGCCTGGACTTTGCCCTGTTCGGGCATGCACGGCGCACAAGCAAACACCGGTGGTGTGCAGACACGCACTCCACAACGTATCACGCAGGGGCAAGGCCACCTAGCGGGCTTGCTCTGCAAGAGTTCAGCCCGCCGCTGGTTGGGGTTGCGAGAGGTCGCCGCGTCCCCGCCAACAGTGCCGTCCACCCATGGGAGGAGGGGAGGGAGCATGGGTCCTTTGCGCTGTCCAAACCGGTAAGCCACCATCCTTCTTAATCTAGCAGTGCTAGACTAGCAATGCTAGACTAGCACGAACATCCACGTTGCAGCAGGGCCATGTAGAGGCGTGTACGGCCCCTCGGTCGCCACAGGTAAGGATGAGCAGACGCAAATGCACGCGCGCAAGCACGACTGTACGCCGCCGTGCATCAGCACGAGCAAGCAGCACCTGCGTTCCTGCATGCACGGCGCTGGCCACGAGCCGCAACATGCGTAACGTGTCGCTCTGGAGAAGGCCGCCCTCCTGACCTCTAATAGCGCGAGCGCCTAGCACGGCGGCGGCGGCAGGTCCTTGGCGGGCGCCGCAGGCAGCGACGTGGCCGAGTCCTTGGGCGCGAGCGCGCTGTGCGGCAGCAGCTCGAGGGCGCTCGGGCGCGGCTCGAGCGGCGGCGCCGGCGGCGCCGCGTCGCTCTCGTCCTCCTCCTCCGCCTCCTCCACCAGCCGGTCGCGCGGCATGGTGTAGTACAGCGCATGGTAGATCTGCAGAGCGCGCGCCCGCCGTGTCAGGGCAGGCCCGGCTGCCTCATCCAGTGCCTCTTACCATGCGCACTCCGCTCCAAGCTCTTGAAGTCTGCATTCCGCTGCAGCCAGATCCTCGTGATAGCTGCTCATGCATATGGTCAGCGACGGCATGTGCTGCCCGCTCACCTGCGGCGCCTTCATCCCAGCACTTTTTCTCAAAACTTCTTTGGTTTGAGCAGGCATTTGGTCTGAACGCACCGCAACAACACAGCCCGCCTGTGTTCCCCAGAGACGGCTAGCGTGGCTGGGCGCCGGGCGCACAAAGATCTTCACGCCATAGCTGATGAGGATGAGGTAGAGCAGCCCGTCCTCGATCGCGCGCGCGTTGGCCAGGTTGTCTGCGGGCGCCACCGCCGGCGCCGGCGCGGCCGCGTCGTCGCCGCCTGCGCCGGCCGCGGCGGCGACCTTCTGCACCGCGTGGCCGCCCAGGCGCTCGATGACCAGGCCCGCGACCGGGATGGTGCACGACTTGATGAGGCCTGACATCCCGGAGTCCAGCGCGTAGGCCAGGGAGCGGCGTGAGGGCGGGATGACCTGCACACAAGCGGGGCCCCTCAGATCACGCCGCGCAGATGCCTGCAACTGGGGTGTCACTCTGCTGCGCACAAAAATACAAGCAGCTGTTTGGCAGCCATTAAATGTGCGGCACAATCATGCTACCCGCCACCTGTGCCGGGAAGCGCACATCACGTTACGCTTCGAGCTCGTGCTGCTTGCCATGGCGGGCAGCTGCTGTGCACAGAACGATTCACGCATGAGCCCCGCCCACACAAAGGTCAAGAAAAGCACATCGCAGGGGAGCGCTATGATGGACGGGGCTGACATGGGGCGGGGCAGGCGCACCTCCGCATATATGGTGGAATTGTTGGCTGCACACCAGGACTGCAGCGCGCCCGTCACAAAGTTGAGCAGGCTGTACCGCCACGTGAGGTAGTCCATCGTGCCGGCCACGCCGGTCGCATAGCGCGCGCAGCCCGGCATGACCTTGTAGCCGACGTACACCAGCGGCATGACCAGCGCGATGCTGACCTGGTTGGTCGCCGGCCGCGCGGCGATCGGGAAGCGCCGCGCGAGCAGGTCGCCCGACACGCCGCCCAGGACCAGCCCGACCTGGGCGCCAATGGTGGACCACACGGACGTGATCACGCTCGTCGCGCCGTCGGAGAAGCCCAGGAACTGCGCGCGCGCGCCACACGGTCCGTCAGCGGTCACGCACAGCGCGCTGGCTGCGGCTGCGTCGCCGCGGGTGCACCGGTGGTTGCCACACGAGGCGTCAGAGCCACAAACGCTTGAGCATTGCACGACTACTCGACACCCAAGCTCTACACGATCACTGACTTTGGCGCATAACGCTCGAGGCCTGCTACAGTTTACTTGAGCTGGAGGTCAGCACAAGCAAGAGGTGTTGGTTGGTGTTGATGTTGACTACAACTCAGCACCCAGTGATACAGATGTGTTTACCAGCATTAAAGTTGTGGCGATGCTCCTAGCGGACGTCACATGCACTACATGGCAGCAGCAAAGGCTTCTAGGGCATTGCATCAATGGGGCCCGAGGCTAGGTCGGACAGCTGCATGCGCAGGCCAAAGGCCGGGCAGCTGCATACGCGGGCCAGAGCGCATGCCTGAAAGTACTGCACCGCAAAGCCGCTCACGCCGCCGGTGAGGTCGGTGACGTGCTCCACCAGCAGCACCAGGAATGACGGCACGCGCACAACCCTCCACGCATCCCGCGCGATCCTGCCCGCCTCCGCACGAAACGCGGCCCGGCTCGGCCGCCAGCGCCGCCGCCGCGCCGCCGGCGGCCGCTCGGCGTGCACCGCCGCACGGCGCGGGGCCGCCCTGCTGCCATTGCGCGGCTCCCAGATGCCAGGAAACGCGGCCAGGCCCGTCAGCGCGCCCAGCCCGGCGGACACCATGAACGTCAGCCGCCAGCCCTGCACGCCCGCGGCCGCGCGTCAGGCCCTGCTGGGTGCTAGCGCCTGCCGCCGCGTGCTGCGCCAGCCCGTGCTGGGCCGCAGCAGCCTCAGAGAGGCCACCGACCATCCCCAACCAAGAGAGCCCAATTTTGCCCACACCTGGAAAAAGCATCCCTCATACTCAAGCAAACAAAGCTTAAGAGCTATGCAGTGCTGGTGCACGGCTGCATGCGAACAAAGCTCGTAGCTATGCAGTGCTGGTGCACGGCTGCACGCAGAGCACGATTCGACCCTGTGCCTATTTCTTTCCGTAAGGGGTGCGCACAGCAAGACTCCCATAGACCTGGTTGGCAGCGTTCACCGCCCAAGCGCCGCCGCCAAGGGTCCCTGCGGGCGCGCTGCTACGTTTATACTTCAAACAGCATATAGCAAATCTGCCAGTATGCTAAATCTGACATATATCAGACAAGTGCTGCCCACGGGTGACAACGGGAGACTAAACAACCAGTAGTCCGCGCACCTAGGCCGCTTATAAAGTACATCAGTCCAAAAGCAGTCCCGCGACTGCTCTCTGGAAACATGTCTGCAAGGATGGAGCTGGACGCTGGCCCCGTCAGAGCGACACCAAAGCCCATCAGCGCCATCCACGCCACACCCTGCACACGAGCACTTTGCTTTAGGAAGTGTAGGACGATGCGCACAGGCAGTGAGCCGGCAGTGAGACCTTCCTAACACATAGCTGCTGCGGCCAAGCACCGAGGGAGGGGGGGGGGGGGGGGGGGGGGCCGACAGGCCGTTACCTGGGAAAATGTTTTCGTGAACCCGAACAGAAAGCTGAAGGCAGACCATAGCAGCGTGCCAACAGCTATGAGGAAGCCGCGGTGAAAGCGGTCGCCCAGCACGCCTGCCACAGGACTGAACAGGCTCTGCGCAGTAGCGCAAGCGGCTGTCAGCAAGCACCATACACAGTGCCAGGTAGATGCCAAGCGCCGTGAGCCTCGCCACCCGGCATGCGGGGGAAGCTTCAGCTCTGCTGTACAGCGCTTGCCCGCCTAACACTCTTGCAAGACAACGCGAAGCAGGCATGCCTCCCAGAAGAGTGCCCCTCCAGCAGCTACGCGCGTGCGCGACAACGGCTGGGCCCGCACGGTGGACAAAGAATTCGCCGTGTCGAACAGTGTCAGCTGCGTAGGGCCCAGGTCAAACTCCTGGCTGAGCGCTGTGTACCTGCGCCGTCCACGCTTGCTCACGCAGGTTGCCGACCACAGGTCCAACCCCGCCGCCAGCACTCAGGTCCACCCACCAGGCACGCAGCGGGCTGCTGGAGCAGAGGGCCTCATGCGTGAAGGCTTGTGGAGGGGGCCACTCACATGGAGCCGGACAGCGCGCCGTTGATGGCTATTGAGACAGAGGTCAGCCCCAGCACTGCAAAAGTGCACACGGTCGGCCAGGCGGCCATGCGCCACCGGCGCCCCATGACGCAGGAGTGTTCAGGCGCCACTCACTTATCACGGGCAGTTATCAACCACCCATCCCCTGTACTTATATGTGTGTCCACAGCTACTTTGTTTACACATACCACGCGCTTTACCTGGCCTACATCATATAGCCATGTGCCCCGTAAAGGGAGAGTGGACCTTGCAACACGCGGCACTGTGACACAATGATGATGGGCCTAATAGGGGCTAGGGTTAGGGGCAGCTTCATGCCGGTGCGCTTTCACTGAGAGCGGCGTTACGGCGTGTGTGCAGGCTCTCAGCCCCTTGCGAGACTTGCGGGGTGCATGCCAGTACGATCCTGGGAACAGCCGTATTGCCGGGGAGTTCTGGAGCGTGATGGACAACAAGCAATGCGGTGATGTGGGTGCGCACTCAGAGCGCTATACCTCGAGTGTGATTAGCCGAGCGACTCCCTAAAGCTAGCTGTGTGGCGCAGCCCTGCGCGACGGCCGACTGGACGACGCCGCCTCCTACTACCGCATCGCGCTGTCCGAGCACCCCGGGGAGCCTCGCCTGCTGCTCAACTCCAGCCTGGCCGCGCTCAAGCTCGGCGCGCCCCAAGCCGCGCGCGCAGCCGCGCTGCCGAGCGCAGCCGCGCCTGCTAATGTCTTCACGCCGCTTCATGCCCGCCCAGGCAACTTCCTCTTTTTCTCCTTCTTCAGGTAACGTGGAGGGCGCGCTGCAGCACGCGAGCTGCGCCGCCGAGGCGCTGGGCGCCGCGCAATCGGCCGCAGCGCGTAAGCGGCCGCCGGGGCCCTTTGCCTGCCAGGCCGACCCGCCCGCCGCCTGCCGGCGCGCGCGCTCGCAGCCGGCGCTGCTGCTGGCCAAGGCGCAGCACCGGCGCGGGCTCGCGCTGAGCGCGCTGGGGCGGCCGGCGGAGGCGCTGGCGGCGCACCGCGCCGGCGCGCTGGCCTGGCCGCGGCGCGGCGACGCCGTGGCCACGGCCGCGCTGCGCGCGGCGGCCGCTGCCGCGAGCCCCGAGCACGTCGCTGAGGCGCGGCCTGCGGGCCTTCCTGCGGCGCCGGCTGTCTCTGCAATGACCACGCTTTGCGTACCTGCATATCCGAGCGCTGGCTTGGCATACCACCATGGTGCAAAGCATCTGCAAGCGCCAGCTGCGAACCAAGAGCACGCGCCGCTGCCAACGGCTGCGCTGCGTCTTATTACTTTATACAAACACTTCTGGGTGTGTCAGAGGCATGCCATTCGCTATGCCAGCAGAAGTGATCCAAAGCGCCAGCTGCCCCACTTGTCATATATACTTCATAGGGCGCCTGGGGCGCACACGCGGCACGGATGGGTGCAGCTGTGGGCGGCGCGCGTGGAGGCGGCGCAGACGCCGCTGCTGCTGTCCAGCCGCGACGGGCGGCTGCTGCGGCCGGTGCCGCTGGAGGCCCGCCTGGCGCCGGCCGCGCTGCACGCGGCGCTGGCGCGCGCGGCCGGCGGGCGCCTGGCAGCCGACGCGCGCGACATGCTGTGCGACGCCTGGGAGCGCGGTGCGCGCCAGACGGCGTGCCATGCAGCCCCGGCACCTTGCGATGGTCTCCGGTTCTTAGAGGCAGGGAGCCTGAACGCAGCAGGGGCGCATGTTTTACATCGTTGCCACCGCTGACCGCTGGTTTGTCCAGCTCGTTGATCATACATTCTTCACAGGGCTGAGGCAGACACGGACCGCAGAGCCTCGCCTGCACGCTGCAGCACACTAGCCTGGCGCTGAGCTGGGTGCCCTGCGCGTGACAAAGCTCGCCGTCCCGCCGCGATGCGCGCGCGCCGCTGTGCAGGCGCGGAGCCAGGGAGAGCGGAGCTGGCGCTCGTGCGCGCGTACGCTTACCTGCTGACCGGGGGCGCCGCCCAGGCGCTCAAGGTGCGGCAGCCCCCCTGCTGCATCCCTCGGCTGTGTGAAGCTGTGCCAGGTGCGCGTCTGCAGCGATGGCCGACAAGGCCGGGCTGGGCAGGCCGTGCCGGCTGCTGGCGCATCAGGCAGGCCGCCTACCATGGATGCATGGCGAGGGTATAGGGTATAGGGTATATATAGGAAAGGAAGGCTCTAAGTGCGCGCGCTCTCCGACAGGCACGCTGGGCATGTCATCTGACGGATCCAAGGGAAGGCTGCCTTCTGGGACTGAGATGTGACATGCCCTGAGTGGCACTGCCTTGGGTCAGTGCAGTGAGTGCGCACCTCAACGGCACCTCTGAGTATCAGTGGGGCATGCACATAATGCCCATAGCACAGTTACAGGCCATGTTTATCAGCGTCCGGACATGCCACATATTTATCACTTCCCTGCCCCAGGCCTCTCACACCATGGACACGTGACATGGATGTGCATGCTGCCTGCTGGAGCACACGCTGTGAGCATGTGTGCTCAGCACGCTGCTGCCGCGCAGGACTCCCGGGTCGCGATGGGCTACGGTCCAGCGGTGGATGGGCGATGCTGCTGGCCGCGCGCGCTCGCCGCGCACTCCGCCGCCCTGGAGGGGCTCCATGTGCGGCGAGCTCTCAGGCCGCATCCAGGTCGCTGTGCTCGTGCCGCGCTGTGGCATGCGCTCGCAAGCAGATGTCCAGAAGCTCATGTGCATGAATGCATGGTTGCCGCAAAAGGCTGTTCAGAACATTAACAGCTCAGCGAAGTGACGGGCCGGCGCTCGCTTGGGCGGCCCTGCATGTCTGTGCGCGCGCGCGCGCCCGCAGCACGGCCAGCGCGCGCAGCCGCCAGCCGCGCGCGCGCCGCGCAGGACAACCTGATGGCCGCGCTGGCGATGCAGCGCGCCGCGGAGCTGGCGCCCAGCTGCGCGGAGTTCGCGGACGACCTGGCGCGCCTGCTGCGGCGCATCCCGCACCAGCACGCCGACCTGCTGCAGGTTTTTTTCTCGCGGGCGCACGCTTTGGTCGGGCGATGCCGACGCTTGCCACACGAGTGCTGCACATGCTCGGGCAACGCAGGCACGTACACATGACAGGAGTGGAGCGGCAGCCCTGCGGTCTGCCGATCAGGCACCAGGCTCGGCCACTCGGCCCCATCATGTTATGGCACAATGTGTGTGTAAGCGGCCCCGCTCTGTAATATACGCATGCCAGGTGAAGAAATTCGGCCTGCTGCCGTGCCAGCCTGTTCATGGCATGTAGAGGCCGGCGCTGTTTGGTAGCGCCTGCCTGCACGCCGGCCAGGCGGCGGGCGCGGCGGGCCTGGAGCGCTGGCTGGCGGCGGAGGCCGAGCGCCGCGTGCCTGACTACAAGAAGCGCTGGCCCAAGTACCACTACTACTACGAGTGGATGCGCGAGCGCGTGGCGGCCGCGTGCGGCGCGCTGCCGGCGCCCGTCCTGGACAAGCTGCTCGCGCAGGCGCGCCCGGGGCAGAGTTCCCCGCCCTCCGCGTGCCGCCGGCTTGCTCGGCAGCCTGGCGCCGTGACTACTTGCCGGTGAAGCGTGGGCGCGCGCCTGCTGGCAGAAGAGCGCAGGGCGGCAGGCTGCGCGCATGTCGCCTGCACGAGCGCGAGCATGCCGCTGTGCTGACCACGAGCGCCTGAGCCCGGATGGTGAGCCTGTGAGGGTCGCTGCGCAGGACGCCACAGAGCTGGACACGCGCCTGACCTACCCCAAGGCCATCCGTGCTCAGGTTTGCGCACTTCGTCGTGACATGCTGAGCTGTAGGTGGGAATGCTCTGTTAAGGCCCCTGCAGGTAGGCATGCTGCAACGCGGAGGACATGGGAGAAATGCTCCCACCATTCAAGGGCCCTGCGCGGTGCTGATGAGAGTGCGCATCGCGCAGGCCGCGCAGCTCAGCGAGGTGCTGGCACGGGAAGGCCCTGAGTTCCTGGCGACATGGCGCGCGCCCATGCTCACCTGGCCCGAGCTGCAGGCGCTCAAGGCCGAGGGCGAGGCCGGCCATGCCCTCGAAGCCCCGCCGCCCGGTGCGGGCGGCGCTCTAGCGCCGCGCTGCAAGCGGTGATGCATGCATGCTCGCTCAGGCTGTGCGCGAAGCGCTGCCTGCCCAAGCTGGTCGCCAATATGCTGTTCGCAGGCTCCCATCAAGTCACATAGCTTGACGAGCGTGCGTGCCTGCACGGTGCAGGTGAGCAGCTCAAGATCGCCGCCGCGCGCCCCGCCGCAGTCGAGTCGGGCGCGGCGGCTGTGCAGACGCCTGACGGCCATGCTGGGCCGCAGCTGCACTTTGCGGAGGTCGACGACGATGACGACATGCTCGAGGGCGTGCTGTAGAGGGCGACGAGCTGGGCGCACCGCAGGAACTGTGCCAGCGCCGGATGTTTGCACAAGGATTGTGCTGCTGTGCATGGTTGGCAGTAAGTTCCGCATGCGGCTGCGGTTGCTCGGCTGCAGCAGGGGCTGGTGACGTGGACCAGCCACCCTTGGGTAGAGCAGGCGCCTGCTTGCCTATGGCAAGGTGCAGGACCCGCATGCATGCATGTGCACGTTGGCAGATTATATATCTGGCAGATTGCATTAGGTTCCAGCGAACAGACTGCACAGGTTTTACACTTCGGGCATCTTGTTTTATTTTGTCGCCGGGCGCGATTTGCAGTCCGCTTCCTCCCACAAGTTGGGACCCCTGGGGCGCCTCGGACATGCGAGGCGATACAGAAGCGGGAGAGTTGCGCATGTGGGCAGGCCATTGTACAGCAGGCAGCGCCGCAACTTGGCAAGGAAACAGATATTCAGTGCTGCGCCCGGCCCGCCCCCGCCGTCACTTGCCGCGGCCGCCGCCGAGCGCGGCGTCAGCCAGGCGGCGCAGCGCGAGCAGCTGCGCCTGCACCTCCGCGCGCTGCCCGGCCGGCAGCGCGGCCAGGCCGCGCTCGAGGTCCACCGTCGCCTGGCCGCCGCCCTGCAGCTGCACCAGGATCGCATCCGCGACGCCCGCCTTGGACCCTGGCGCGCCGCGCGCGCGCAGCTGACTGTTCTGCAGGCAGCGCGCCGCTGCCGCATGCGACCCTCTGCAAACACACTTCTGTGCATGCACCCCGTACAGAGATGCAGGGTGGGGTTGCCAGACGAGCACGCGTTATACAACCCAGGAGGCCGCAGCTTGGCTCCGGCAAACGGACTGCACATACGTCGCCGCAAGCAGATTCCCTGCATACGCTCCGTGGCATGAGGTCTTGCTGGGGCGCTGCACATGAGACGAGCTGTGCACAGCGCCAGCGCGGTGTCATATGTGGTGGCAGCAAGCACCTGGCTTGTCGCGGCGGACGACCGTGGCGACGGCGCCCGCCGGCGCGGCAGCGCCGGCCACTGCTGGTGTGACCAGCGAGCCGCCGCCCCGCAGCACGGTGCTCAGCACGCCGCGCTGCGTGCCGGGCTCCGCCTCGAACACGCCGAGCGGCGAGCCTGCGCGCGGCGGCGCGCCCCAGGCTCGGCGGGCCCTGCGCCGTACCCTGAGCCTAGCCCCGCCCATCACCCACCCATCATGCCCAGCATCATGCAGCCTTGCTCGTTGGTGCGCTGCGCCACCCCGCGCAGGCCTAGGCTGAAAAGAGGTGCCAGAGGCTGCCGTGTCGTGTTGTCCGGCCGTGTCGTCCGCGCACGCCCTGTCCCGGCCGGGGCGCCACCACGGGCACCAGGCGCGCAGCGGGGGGCATGTGGGGTGGGGGGGCACCCGTCTGCGAGAAGCAGGCCTCGCCCACGCGCGGCCCGCGCGCCGCCGTGAAGGGCGCGGCGGGCGTGGCGGGCGCGCCCCTGCCGGAGGGCCCCGCCGCGGGCGTCTCCGCCACGCGCGCGCCGGCCCGCGCTCGCGCCGCGCCCGCGCCCGCCTGCGCCCCCAGCGCCCGGCTCGGCGGCGCTCTGCGGTGACAGCATGGGAGGCGCGGCCACCGGGCTGGGCCATACCGCATCTCCGTGACTTGGCACACTCGCGACATTGCCCTGACCGGCGCCCAATCACGCCTACATGCGCAGGTGACTGATGCTAGTGGAAGGAGTTCTGCGCTCGACCACGCACCCCGGGTGCATCGTCAAAGCGCGGCGGCGGCGCGGACGCATCTGCGCTGCCCTTGCGCGTAGTCCGCGCAGCGGTGGCAGGCTCCCGCGCGGCGCGTCGCGTGGTGCGCAGCGCCGTAGCAGGCGCCGCCGCAGCCTGGCAGCAACCAGTGGCGTCAGCGTCTTGAGGTTGCTGGCAGTCCGCACTGTCTCCTGCAGGTGTGTTGGGCAAGCGCAGCAGCTGTAAGGGCTGCCGCTGTCCTGGCAGCTGCGAGCATCAAGCCACGCAGCTAAAAGCGGCGCCGCTGCAGTGGGGAAAGTACAGACGTGCGAGTGAGCCCGGCACGCGGGAGCAGGCCTTGGATGCCGCGATGCGCGCGTCGATGTCCTGCGTCAGCACCGCGTTGACGTCGCTGCCGTACTTGCTGCGGAACTCCACCAGTGGCATCTTCCGCACCTGCGGCGCAAGCCGCGCTCGGCATGCCTCTTGTGGGGGCGTCACAGGGCGCGCTGCTGCACGCCAGGGGCGCCCGCGCGCGCCGCGTGCCGGGCGCGCCTGGAGGGGCAGCCGCATCAGGAGCACGGAGAGCTCATGGCGCAGGGCCACGGCGGCGTCCTCCACGTCCTGGTATATCCGGCGGACGCGCTCCTCCACTGCACGCCACCCACGCGCGCTCGCACGCCGGTGGGAGGCCAGCTCAGCAAGCGCTTGGCGCGCTGGACAGTGCTGGACGGCCGGCTGCTGTCGGCACGGGGCGCCGCTCCAAGAGGCTGCCGGCGAACCTTGCTGGTCGAGCTCTGCAACGACCTGCGCCCTGCGCAGCTCGCTCTCGCTGGGCGGCTTTGCGGGCGCTCCGGCCTCCGGCTCGCAGGGCGCCTCCTCGCTGATCGCCGCCAGGGGGCGCCGCGCGTTCTTCCTCCGCGGTGGCATCGCAGTGCCTCCAGGTGCGGCGCGCCTTCGGCCAGGGCCGCACGCGGTGCTGCAGCTGCACGGCTATGCTATGGCGTCTACCAACTGGCTGCCCTCGCAGCCTTGCGCAGCCAGGTCGCGCGACGCGGGCAAGGCATGCACAGCACCAGCGCGCGCACAGTGCTCACAAAGGCACACGTACACAGTAGCATCAGTGCTTGTGCCTGCGCAAGCCTCTCCAAACGCAACCGCGCTTCCAACACTTGCTCGTCTGTCTCCTTCAAAAGCGTGCGTGAGGCCAAGGCCCTGCTCCTAGGCCCTGGACTCCAGGGTGACTCGGCTCAGCGAGCTCAGGCTAGGCAGTGGAGCCTGAGTGGGAGTGCAGGCCATCCTAGCATACGAAGGCAACAAGCGCAGCCCCACAGTGGCACTGTAAGTGCAGCAGGCGGGCTTGATGGAGGAGCTGTCTCGTGCGGCCATCTGGAAGGAGAACTGGGCCGGCGGGGTGCGAGCAGGCACACCATACACAGAGAGTTGCTGTGCCAGGCACTCTGTTTGACGGAGCTCAGCCATTACAAGCGCACGGGGGTCCGTTCATGCAGGTCCCTTTGCAGCTCACGCTGGCCTCCAGCGAGGTGACCGCGCTCTCCGCGCCGCCAGCGCTCTACGTGAGTGCGATGTGTGCTGGCATGCTACACTGCCCTCCTGACAGGCGTGCTTGGGCCCGAGTTGGCTCGCATGCAGCTCTCCTGACCGCCGCCTCTGCAACTGTCCCCAGGTGATGGGCCCCAGGCTGGGCTACCTGCCGACCGTCGCTGCGCAAGCGCAGGCGTTCTTCCGGGTGCGGCGCCCCAGCCCCCGCTCGCGGCGCCCCAGCGGGCCGCCTGCTGCTGGCGCCTCCAGCCTGTCGGAGCTGTCCCTCGACTGAGCAACCTGCTGCTGTGCAGCGCTAGCCTTGCAGCTCTGCCACAGCTGACACACCGCTGTGCCCGCGGCAGCACGTGCTGCCGCCAGGCGACGACACGCCCTGGTTTGAGAGCAGCCGCCTGGCGCTGCCCTGGTGTGACTCCCTGGGCGCTGTGCTGCCTCATCCGACGCGAGCGTGCAACTCGCGCCCCTGCACATCGGCCTTGGTTATTTTAGTGTAGCGTGGCGCGCGCTGTCTCCCTGTGTTGCTGCTAGGCAGGCCGCACCACCCAGGTCATACAGACTAGCTGCGGTCCCCATCCCTGTGACCCGCGCGTGCCAGGCACGTGCCGCTCGGCGTGCTGTACGACCTGCTGGCGCGGGAGCACCAGCGGCCGTGGCCTCTCACGGCGCGTGCCGCACAGCGTTGCCCAGCGGCCAGCCAGGCTGCTGCAGACATGAGAAACATGATGTGTCGTTCACATGCACGCACATGGCTCTGCATTTCTGTAAGACG
>JAABUV010002076.1_pt1 | contig 27914 bp, 27 predicted proteins | sample 5559971 | NCBI WGS metagenome assembly JAABUV01 (sample SAMN10711881, study PRJNA513362) | rock metagenome | isolation source: Antarctica rocks | place: Antarctica: Victoria Land, Knobhead nord | collected 2015-12-19
CACTCCGAGTTGTATCGCACCTCCGTCTTCCCCTCATCCAGAATCCGGAACACCTGCTCCTTGTACGTTCGCGCGTTCTCGTCGATCAGCGCCCTCGTCATCGGCGGCCGCGTCAGGCTCTTTCCCGTCGGATCCCCGATCAGCGCCGTCGCATCTCCGATCAGAAAGATCACCGTATGTCCCAGCTGCTGAAAGTGCCGCAGCTTCCGCATCAACACCGTATGCCCCAGATGCAGATCCGGCGCCGTCGGATCAAACCCCGCCTTCACCCGCAGCGGCACCCCCGTCTTCACCGACTCCGCCAGCCGCTCCCGCAGCGCCTCCATCGGAAGGATCTCCGCGGCACCCTTCGCAATCACATCCATCTGCTCGTCTACGGAAACAAAGCTCGTCACACTCATGGTCCCCTCAAGTATAGAGAACGGTCGTTTATGGAGAACCGTCGTTGCGCACCGGCGCTCCTGCACCCCAAACATTTATTGGAACTATCCAGGCATTGGGGTTATCCCCGACCGGCCGCGTAAAGAACTCCATGACGAACGACATGTGCGTTGTCGCCCCCGCACGCTGCCTCGCGCTCGCAGCCATTCTGGCCGCATCCAGCCTCAGCGCCCAATCCACCAGCGCCGAAGGCGCGTTCCATACCAGCCTAGGGCGAAGCCCTAGGTGAACGCCCCACACCTGCAATGAGGGCTGAAGGCCCGCCCCAAATCGGGCAGACCCAACATTGGTCTCACCAGGGCAATCTGGGAGAGCACCACGGATGCAAACCTGTGACACATCATCTGCCATGGGACCTCCGGCATCTATAACGAGGCCAGCACCTCCACCACCCATGCCCGACCGCAAACCCAAAGCGCAGCCTGCCTCCGCCCAACACCCACCCAAGACCTGCGCCACCTGCGGCCGCTCCATCACCTGGCGAAAGAAGTGGGAGCGCGATTGGGACAACACAAAGTTCTGCTCCGATATCTGCCGCTCCCACAAACCCTCAGCACAGGATCAGCAACTCGAGGAAACCATCCTCCACCTCCTCCACCAACGCGGCCGTGACAAGACCATCTGCCCCTCCGAAGCCGCTCGATCCGTCGCCGCCGCCCAAGACTCCACCACGAACAGCGATCAACCAGACCGCTCCGCTTGGGCTCCGCTCATGCAACCCGCCCGCGCCGCCGCCCGCCGCCTCGTCGCCTCCGGATACATCGACATCACCCACCACGGCCATGTCGTCGACCCTTCCACTGCAAAAGGTCCCATCCGTTTACGACTCCGCTAAACTTCCCAACTCCGCACCGGGGAGCAGGCGGCTCATCCCCTCTTCACCGCCTCTATACCTTCATGACTACAGCCACGAAGTCCGCGACTAGGAATGCGCCGACTAGGGCGGCAAGCAAAACGGCCGCCGCCAAGAAATCCCCAGCCAAGAAGTCCGCCGCCGAAGGCAATCACTGCTGGCCTGGCTTCGAGCCCACTCCCGGAAAGATGGCCGGCGAGAAAGGCTCCTGCGAACCCAAGCCCGGCAGAAAATCTGCGGGCGTCAAAAAAGCCGACAGCAAAGCAGCCGCCGCGTCCAAGCTTCAGAAGCAGGGCAAACCTAACCCGAACAAATAGCCTCCCCTCCCGGCCCCGCTCTACACTCTCCGGCATGGACGCCGATCGCCTCCGCGCCTTTCTCCTCACCCTTCCCCACGTATCCGAAACCATGCAGTGGGGCGCTAACCTTCTCTTCTGGGTAGGAGACAAGGCCATCGGTGGAAAGATGTTCGCAGTCGTGAACCTCGACGGAGATGGTCGCGCTGTCATCTCCTTCTCCGCCGGTCCGAACTATACGCCGATCTGCTCGAGATCGAAGGCCTCATCCCCGCCCCCTACATGGCCCGCATCCACTGGGTCGCCGCCGAACGCTGGGACGTCTTCCGCACCTCCGAATGGAAATTGCACCTCCACCACGCCCACCAGCTCACCTTCGCCAAACTCCCGCCCAGAACCCAAGCCGTCCTGGCACTGCCCGCCACTCAAGGGAAGCGCCTGGTAGCCGACCGGCGCAAGCTCCTCGCCGCCAAAGCCGCCGCCAGGAAAGCCGCGGAGGCAATCGCACCCGGTGCCATGAACTCCTGAGTCTCACCTTCCAACCGCTTTGGCGTAGGGGGGCTGCTTTGCACGCTACAATGGAAGCGGGGAAAAGAACTTCCGCCCCTCGGCCCCGCATGCCCACGCGACTTACTTCGTTACAAGACTTTGCCCTAACCCCTAAAGAATCAATACTCTGTTTTCCGGTCCAGCGCTAAGTTCCTTGTCTTGAAGACTTTGCGAGCGAACTACCCGGGGGGTACCCCCCTACGCAATCTCCGGCGACGCGTCAAAGAGCCCCCGAAACGACAACCGGTACACCCAGATCAGAAAAAGCTCCAGAAGCGCCGCCACCAGCCCCGGAACCACCCCCGCTCCCCCCATCAGCAGAAAGTGAAACAGAAGCACATTCACGAGGATCGGAGCCAGAATCACCAGCCCCAGCGGCACATAGCGCCCGACCAGCAACAGCAGCCCCCCAACCACCTGCAGCACCGCCACAAACGTCATCCACCGGTGTTGCATCATGATCGTGCTCCACGTGCCCGCGTCCCCCGGGGGCATGGCCGGAGTCGGTAAAAAGTGGAGGATGCCGTTCAGACCAAAGACGAAAAACATGAAACCCAGAAGAAGCCTCGCCACCAGAACCACCTTGCTCATCGTCAGAACCACTCCTCCCATCAAACTCTTCACCGCACCAGAATCGCCCCGCTAAGCTAGCGTGTCTATAGGATCTTTCGTGAGCGTCAAACCTATGCCAACTCTCCCGCCTGCCCTCCCCCTCTCCCTCACCGGCCGATCCGCCCTCATCACCGGAGGCTCGCGCGGCATCGGAGCCGCCTGTGTCCGCCTCTTCCGCGAGGCCGGAGCCCGCGTCGCTTTCAGCTACCAGACTGCCCGCGAACAGGCCGAGGCTCTCGTCCGGGAAGGAGATAGCCAGGAAGTGGGAAGCCAGGCGTCAGGCAGCAACTATACCCGTTCCATCGCCATTCAGCAGGACCTCGCCACTCCCGAGCACGGCCACGCCCTCGTCGAAGCCGCCATCCGCGCCCTCGGCCGCCTCGATATCCTCGTCGTCAATCACGGCGTCTGGCCCGCACACGATCAGCCCATCGGCACCATGCCCATCCAGCAGTGGCGCTCCACCCTCGCCATCAACCTCGATAGCACCTTCGGCCTCGTCCAGGCAGCCACCGCCCACATGCTCCAGCAACCCGCTCCCGAATCCGGGCCGCGCGGCCACATCGTTCTGGTCGCCAGCACCGCCGCCCAGCGTGGTGAGGCCTTCCATGCCGACTACGCCGCCAGCAAGGGAGCCCTTATCTCACTCACCAAGAGCCTCTCCTCCGAGCTCGCTCCCCAGCGTATCCTCGCCAACTGCGTCGCACCCGGCTGGGTCGGCACAGAGATGTCCGCCGCTGCCCTCAACGACCCCGTGGCGTCCAACAAAGCGATGTCCCTCATCCCCCTCGGCCGCGTCGCCCATGTCAACGAGATCGCCGGTCCCATCCTCTTCCTCTGTACCCCGCTCGCCGGCTTCATCTCCGGTGAGATCCTTAACGTCAACGGAGGAGCCGTCCTCGTCGGCTAAGCTTCCCCACCCCGCTCACCTCATCTCTGCCCAAGTCCATCTCGACCCGGGACCCATAGGACACCGCATAATGCGCTTCCGTGTCACCCTCGCCGCCCTTGCCCTTCTTCTGCCCGCCACACTGCACCCCCAGGCACGCGACCTGCAGAACGCAGCCCCTCCCCTACCCAATGGTCAGACCGAGGAGCAGCGCGGACGTCAGCTTCTCGACCAGATGATCGCTGCCCTCGGTGGCCCCGCCTGGATCTCGCGTCACACCTCATCCGAGTTCGGCCGCACCGCCGCCTTCTTCCGCGGAGCGCCCACCGGACAGACCATCGACTTCACCGAGATCCGCGAGCTCCACACACCCTCCCAGCCCCCGCTCGAACGCATCGGCTTCCTCACCGATAAAAGCATGATCCTTCCCGGCAAAAAGATCGATGTCGTCCAGATCTGGACCGCCGACAACGGCTACGAGATCACCTACAAAGGCAAATCCACCCTCCCCAAGGAGCAGGTAGAGGACTACCTGCGACGCCGCTCCCATTCCATCGAAGCCGTCGTCTTCACCTGGCTCAAAGCCCCCGGCGTCATCGTCATCGCCGAAGGCACCAGCATGGTCGAGCGCCACCTCGCCGACAAGCTCACCGTTCTCAGCGACAACAACAACGCCGTCACCGTCGAGCTCGACGTCACCACCCACCTCCCCCTGGCCCGCACCTTCGAGTGGCGAAACCAGCAATTCCAGGACCACGACGAAGACCGCGAAGAGTACGACGACTACCACGACTTCGGCGGCCTCCCCACCCCTCTCACCCTCTCCCGCTACCGAAACGGCGACCTCGTCAACCAGCGCTTCCTTACCAAAGTCGAATACAACGCCCCACTCCCTCCCGACACCTTCAATCCAGACGTCATTCTCAAAAAGAAATAGCCACTCACCATTCAGGGGATCTAGGGCGCAAAATCGCCCGCTCAAGCAGAGGCGGCGGTCCTCGGTTAAGGAACCGCCGGATCCAGCACTAAGCTTCTGCTAATCAGTCACGCACCACGCGCCGCCGAAGCGTACCCGCTACGCTGAGGAGACCGGTCCCCAGGAGCAGCAGTGTCGCTGGTTCCGGGGTCACTGTCGTGCTCACATTCGTGAAAACGAACGAGCTGTCGTTGTAATCGTAGTCAGACCCCTGGGAGAGCAGTATGTCCTCAAAGCCGACGTACGTTCCCGCCGGAATCGTTGCTCCTCTCAGCAAACCGCCCGTGAACGGGGTTACATAGGCGTGAGTCACGCCATCGGCATTCGACGTGTTGGAGAACAGGGTCGTTCCCGTGTCCCGGTTGAACAGCAGAAAGACAAGCAGGTCACCGGCGCTTACATTGCCAAAGTTCGCCGTCGCCCCTATTCCGGTGCTGTGGTTAGGGAACAAGAAGGAACTGGTCCTCCCAGACGTCACATCATAAAGCGCCACCGTATCCGTGTCGGCGGAGCTGGCGCCGGCGAAGTACCCCGTTACCGACCCAGTAGCGGCTGCGTTCAACGAAGAGTAAACCGCAGGATGGGAAACATTGTTGTAAGGAATGGGATCCGCGAATACGTTGACGCAAGCGGATAAAGCAAGCACAGAGAGAAAAACCGTAGGACGAAGCATGCAGGGAGGAACCTCGGGCCCAAAATATATTTCACTTCCTTTGATGCAATTTCCTGGCCACTTCTGACCTCCTCTTCGGTCCCTATTTTCAGCGACGACCCCGCAAATTCATCTCCTTGGGTGCAACAGTTTGCATGAAAAGGAGCCGGGGGTGCTCTCCCTCTGAGCCAGCCGCTCCAAATCGGGCAATCAACGCGCCCAACTCCGCATAAGTCCTCGCTTAGGCGTCACTCTCAAGTAGAAAATTGCCTCGCGACGTCAGCGCATCAAAAATCATGCAGATGTCATCTACCAGAGTCCGCGCTACCTGGTAGACCCGCGCCCGGACTCCTGAATCCCCAGCCAAAATTCAACCCGGCAACGCAGCTATACTCATCTCTGCCATGACCCAACCTCAGCCCGACGCTCCGCCGAGCACGGAACCCATCCCTCCAAAGCAGACCCTCGACATTCTCGAGATTATGTCGATCCTGCCCCACCGCTACCCCTTCCTCCTCATTGACCGCATCCTCGAACTCGAACCCGCCAAGCGCATCGTCGCCCTCAAAAACGTCACCATCAACGAGCCCCACTTCCAGGGCCACTTCCCCGACTACCCCATCATGCCCGGGGTCCTCATGGTCGAGGCCATCGCCCAGACCGGCGGTGCCCTCCTCCTTACCGAGATCCCCGACCGGGACTCCAAGCTCATGGTCTTCACCGGCATCGAAGACGCAAAGTTCCGCCGGCCCGTCACCCCCGGCGACCAGCTCCGCATCGAAGTCAACGTCCTCAACTGGCGCACCCGGGCCGTCAAGATGCACGGCGCGATCACCGTTGGGGGCAAGCTCGTCTGCGAGGCCACCGTCACCTGCCAGCTCGTCCCCCGCCCCGGCAGGCCCGCGTCGCTCTCCTCCACTTCCATCGGCCCCACCGCGGCCCAGCCTCCGGTCGAGTCGCCCAGCTAGACCTCACCGTGAGCGAACCCACAAGGTCCCATCCCAAGCCGTCCATCCACCCCACCGCCATCATCGCCCCCGGCGCCCAAATCCCCGCCACCTGCACCGTCGGCCCCTTCTGCACCATCGGCCCCAACGTCACCCTCGGCGAAGGCTGCGAGCTCGTCAGCCACGTCGTCCTCGACGGCCACACCATCCTCGGCGACGGCAACCGCATCTTCCCCTTCGCCTGCCTCGGCATCGCCCCGCAGGACCTCAAGTACGCCGGCGAGCCCACCCGCCTCACCCTCGGGGGCAACAACTCCATCCGCGAGTACGTCACCATCTCCCGCGGAACCGCAGGCGGTGGCGGCCTGACGACCGTCGGCTCAGACTGCCTCATCATGGCTTACACCCACATCGGCCACGACTCCCATATCGGGGACGGATGCATCCTCGCCAACTCGGCCACCCTCGCCGGCCACGTCATTGTCGAAGACTTCGCCGTCGTCGGTGCCCTCTGTCCGGTCCATCAGTTCTGCCGCATCGGCCGGTACAGCTACATCGGCGGCGGCACCACCATCACCCAGGACGTCCTCCCCTATTCCCTCACCTCTATCGAGCGCAACAACCACGCCTACGGTCTCAACAAGGTCGGTCTCGAGCGCCGCGGCTTCACCCCCGCTCAGATCAAGCGCCTCCGCCAGGCTTACCGACTCCTCCAGGCCTCCAGGCTCAACACCACAGATGCCCTCGCTGCCATCCGCGCCACTCTCACCCAGGATGCCGGTCCAGCAGCCGATGAGCACGTTCGTTACCTGACCGACTTCATCGCTGCAAGCGAACGCGGCGTCATCAAGTAATTCCGCTTTCCGTCCTGTGCCGCACTGCTCAGCTTAGAAAATTCTCTCCGGTTGAACCGTTACGTGTCGTGGCTGCAAACCCATTGTGCGGCCCTCCCATAAGGGCTACATTCTATGCATCCGTCCGGCATTTGCCTCAAAACTAGGAAAAGCCCTAGGCTTCCAGAACGGTAGGAGCTTCCACCATCCTCCACCCCTTACAGCGGCATATCGATCATGAGACGATTGCTTCCGCCAAAGCCCTGGCCTCGTCGCGTCGAATCTTCGGGACGGGCGAAATGGCCGACCTGACACGCTCGTTCCACTGGGCTCAAACCTCTGTCGGGCCCATCGAGCAGTGGCCCGACACCCTGCTCACAACCGTCAATACATTGCTCGCCTCGCGCCAACCCATGTTTCTCTGGTGGGGTGACCATCTGGTCCAGTTCTACAACGATGGCTACCGCCCCAGCATCCGCGCCGACAAGCATCCCAAGGCGCTCGGCCAGCGAGGCGAGGAGTGCTGGCCCGAGATCTGGCCGATCATCCATCCGCAAATCGAAGCAGTCATGAAGCATGGGCACGCGAGCTGGCATGAGGATCAACTCGTTCCAATCTATCGCGATGGAAAGCTCGAGGACGTCTTCTGGACCTACGGCTACAGCCCCGTTCGAGATCCCTCCGGAGCTATCTGCGGAACCCTTGTCACCTCCCTGGATACCACCGGCAGAGTCCTCGCCGAACAGCAGCTCCGCTCCAGCCAGCAGCAAGGCAAAGCCTTGTTCGATCTGGCTTCAGACGCCATCTTTGTCGCCGACGTCAACGGTCGCATCACCGAGGTCAATCTGGCCGCGTGCCGACTTCTTGGCTTTCCCAGCAGCGATCTTCTCGACCGTAACTACTACGACCTCATCGCGGAGACAGAGGCTCCCAGGCTGTGGAAGACGCGCGATGCCCTGCTCAAAGGTGGCATCAGCGTCGAAGAGTGGCAGCTCGTCACCAGGGACGGATCCATTCTCTCGACCGAGATCAGCGCCGCCCTCCTGCCCGACGGTCGCTGGCAGGCCTTTGTCCGTGACATCACCGAACGCAAACGCCTGGAAGCCGAGCGCCTCTTCCTCATGCAGGAACTGCAGCGGGAACGAACACGGCTCGCCGATCTCTTCCAGCAGGCGCCCGCCTTCTTCGCCGTGCTCCGCGGTCCAGAACATACCTTCGAACTCATCAATCCGCTCTACCAGGAACTCATCGGGCATCGAAGCGTCCTCGGGAAACCGGCCCGTGAAGCCATACCCGAGGCGGAAGAACAGGGCTTCCTCTCTCTTCTCAACCGGGTCTACCAGACCGGTGAGCCTTTCGTCGGACGCGGCATCCGCATCAGCCTTGCCCGCAGCGCACCCGAACCCCTCGAAGATCGCTACCTGGACTTCATCTATCAGCCCATGCGCGAGGCCAATGGAACCGTCTCCGGAATTATCGCGCTCGGCGTAGACGTGACTGAAGGCAAACGAGCCGAACTTGCGCTCGTGCAAACAGAGAAGCTCGCCGCAGTCGGTCGCCTCGCCAGTTCCATAGCCCACGAGATCAACAACCCGCTCGAGTCCATCACCAACCTCCTGTACCTGGCCCGTCAGAGCAGCGAGGTCCGGGGAATCCATGACTACCTTGACACAGCGGAACGCGAGTTGGGCCGCGTCTCGGCAATCAGCACCCAAACCTTGCGCTTCTACAAGCAGTCCACGAAACAGCAGGCAGTCAGCTGTCTCGAACTCCTCGGCGAGTCGCTTTCCGTCTTCAAAGGCCGCCTCTCCACACCGACATCCGCGTGGAAAAACGCAAGCGGGCGTGCCGATTGGTGGTCTGCTTCGAAGGCGAAATCCGCCAGGTCCTCAATAACCTCATCGTCAATGCGATCGACGCCTGCCCGCCACACAGGGGACGCCTGCTCCTTCGCAGCCGCGAAGGGACCAATTGGAAGACCGGAATCAAGGGTCTGGTCATCACCGTCGCCGACAATGGCACCGGCATGAGCGCTCAAACGCAAAAGAGGATCTTCGAGCCCTTCTTCACCACGAAAGGACTCACCGGTATCGGTCTGGGCCTCTGGGTCAGCTGTGAAATCGTCAACCGCCACAAAGGTGAGTTGAGGTGCCGGAGCAGCCAGCTTCCCGGCCGCTCCGGCACCGTCTTCACCCTCTTTCTCCCCTTCAACTCAACACTGCCACAGGAATCGCGGCCGATCGCAACCGCATCCCTCGCAGGATGAATCGGGCCTCATGACGACCTTTCGCAGACTTGGCAGATCCTCTCAACTCCCAGGCTCCTCAAGACGCCCCACCCCACATGAGGCCCCGGCCCATCGATAAACTCGGCCTCATCGCCGGCAACGGTCGTTTTCCATTCCTTCTCCTAGACGCCGCACGCGCTCACGGGCTCACGGTCGTCGTCGCCGCTATCAAGGAAGAGACCGACACCGAGATCACCCGGCGCGCCGCGCTCGACCCGGAGATCCACCTGCACTGGCTCTCCCTCGGTGAGCTCTCCAGACTTATCGATACCTTCAAAGCCGAAGGCGTCACCCGAGCCGCCATGGCCGGCCAGGTCAGGCACAAGCAGATCTTCTCCTCCATCCGACCCGACTGGCGACTCGCCAAACTCCTCCTCAACCTCCGCACACGGAACACCGACATGCTCCTGGGCGCAATCGCCAAGGTCCTCGCCGATGAGGGCATCGAACTCATCAGCTCCACCCATTACCTCGATCCGCTTCTCGCCAAACCCGGCCTCCTCACCACACGCGCTCCGGACGAAGAAGAACTGAAGGACATCGCCTACGGCCGATCCGTAGTCCATGGCATCGCCGGTTACGATCTCGGCCAGACCGTTGTTATCGCCGCCGGGGCCTGCGTCGCCGTCGAGGCAATGGAAGGGACTGACGCCACTATCGCCCGCGCCGGTGCCCTCTTTCGTACCCTCGACGGGCCAGCCCCGCCCTCGCCGCTCTTTCATCCTGACCCTCGAGCTTGCGAAGGGGAAGGACCCGCTTCTCTACCCTCGAGGCCTGCCCCGCCCGCGCCCCAAACCACCCTCCGCCGCTCCCTCACCGTAGTCAAATTGGCCAAACCGAATCAGGACATGCGCTTCGACGTACCCGTCATCGGCGTCCCCACCATCGACATCATGCGTGAAGCTGGAGCCACCTGCCTCTCCATCTCAGCCGGCCGAACCCTCCTCTTCGATGTTGACGCCATCATCGCCGCAGCCGATATCGCCCAGATCGCCATCCTCGCAGAGTAGAATTCTCCAGGCAGCAGCCGCCCGCCCAAACCAACTTCGATCCCCGCACGTCATCTTATCGGGCCCGCTCTCTCGTACCGCATCAGAAAGAGGAACGCATGCGCAAATCAATCATCTCCGCCACTCTTCTCGCCGCTGGGATACTCTCCCTCGGCATCAAGGCACACGCCGCAGCCGACACCGCAACGGTAGGGGCCGCCGCTCCCACCTTCACCCTGCCCTCGCAGGAAGACAAGCCCGTCTCCCTCTCCGACTACAAGGGAAAATGGGTCGTCCTCTACTTCTATCCCAAAGACCAGACCAGCGGTTGCACCCTTGAGGCCCACAACTTCCAGCGCGATCAGGCCAGGTACTCCGCCGCCAACGCGGTCGTCCTCGGCGTCTCGCTCGATACCGTCGAGAGCCACAAGACCTTCTGCACCAAGGACAGCCTCACCTTCAAGCTCCTCGCCGATCCCGATCACAAGGTCATCGATCAATATGGCGTTCCCGTCAAGAACTTCGGCGTCGCGAAGTTCGCCAATCGCGAGACCTTCCTCATCTCTCCCGATGGCAAGCTCGTCAAAAAGTGGGACGTCAAAGACATCCAGAACCACAGCGAAGAGGTCCTCACCGCCATCAAGGACGGCGGCAAGTAGCTCTCTTCACTACCGGTCAAACGCAAGTCCAGACGCAGAAAGGCCCGGGCTCTCATTCAGAGAACTCGGGCCTTTTTGCTTGCCTTAATTTTGCTGCATCCCTGCCTACTTCTTTGCTGCGGTCTTCTTTGCCGGGGCCTTCTTCGTCGCGGTGGACTTCTTTGCAGCGGTTGCCTTCTTTGCCGGTGCCTTCTTCGCTGCCGTTGCCTTCTTCGCCGGGGCCTTCTTTGCTGCTGCTTTCTTTGCTGGAGCCTTCTTTGCTGTTGCCAAGGTAGTACCTCTCGCTGTTGATTTTTTGCTGCGTGCTGTGCCCTTGTTGCTTGCCGCTCCTTTTTTCGGAGCGACCTTCCCGCCGCGTTGAGCACTCGACTTCTGTGCGGCAGATCCTGAAATCTTCTTAACCATGGCCTTCTTGGCCGGGGCCTTCTTCGCCGGTGCCTTCGCCCCAGCGAACTTTTTCGCGGCTGCCTTCTTCGCTGGCGCCTTCGTCGCAGCAGCTCTCTTAGGGGCAGCCTTCTTCCCCGAAGCCTTCGCCGCAGCTCCCTTAGCCGGAGATGATTCGGCCGGAGATGATTTGGCCGGAGCTTTCTTGGCAGGACTCTTCTTCGCTGGTGTCGCCGCTGCCGCCTTTGCACTCTTAAGCGACGCACCCACGCTGCTCTCGGCCGCGTTCCGCTCCGGAACCTTCGATTCGCGCGTCGGTGGCGTGTACGGGTCCACCTGCGACGAAGGTGCGCTGTACAGGCTCGCGTCCTCGGCATGCGTCCCGCGATGCAGCAGTTTGTCACTGTCGTCAGCGACGTCCGACTCGTCATCCTCGTCGGTCACATCCTCATCCTCGTCCGATTCACGAGTCTCAGCTTCGTCATCGGCCGAAGTCAACGTGACCTCCTCTTCTTCGTCTTCCTCATCCTCGTCCGTGAGGTTGAGATCGCCGTCGTTCTCTTCTGCATCATCGTCATCGTGTGCAGCCGCGTATAGCTTGATCGTTTCATCGAAGCTCATTCTTGTTCCCCTCGCTGCCTTAACATCACTGCACTAATTACGATGCACAAAATCAGACCGCGCTCCGCGGAACGGATTCTAGCAACATACTGCATCGGTGCGCTAGCGATGGCAAGCAATCTTTTCTGCCGAGTAGCTTATCGAGCAGCTTTCCGCTTCGTTGATGCCGACGCTGAACTCCGCTTCGTCCCCTTCGTCGAAGAGCCCGCTCCGCTCGCTGACGATCCATGCGCAGAGCTCCCCGTCCGTTGTATCGCCGTCGGCTGTATTCCCGTCCGTCGCAGCGTAGCAGCCGATGATCCGCGCGATCCGTTCGCCTTTCCTCGCGCTCCACCTCTGCCGCGCGATCCGCGCCCGCGCAGATGCGCCGTCGGCGACATCCGAACCGGCTCCGTCACCGCCAGGGTTCGACCCGCGCTCACCGCCTTCGACCGAAGGTGATTCCACCCGCGCAGCTCCTCGACCGACACATTGAAGCGGTCCGCAACCGTCACCAGCGTGTCTCCACGCCGCACCGTGTATCGCTGCGGTCGTGCTCCACTCGCAACCGTCACGACCGGCACCACCAGCTCATCGCCTTCCTCGACCGGATCTCCAACACTCAACCCACTCGCCGCCGCCACATCGCTCGCATGCGAATGGAGAGCCGTCGCTACGCTCTCTAGCGTCTCTCCAGTCTTCGCAACATGGAACCGCCAGCTCGCCCGCTTATCCTCCGGGATCGCCTTCAGGCGATCCACGTAAAGCTGCTTCGTGCCCGGCGGAATATGGAGGTCGAACGAGATGTCTCTCGGCGTGCTGAGCCGCAACAAAGACGGATTCAGCGCCACAATCTCTTGCACGGAGACGTTCGTCACATCGGCCACCAGGCGTACGTCGATCCCGTAGTCCGTTGACACAGTGTCGTAGATCACCGGTGGGCTCGGTATCAGCTTGTCCAGCCCATAACGTTCAGGATTCTTTGCCATAATCACGGCCGCGAGAATCTTCGGCACATACGCCCGCGTCTCGGCCGGCATCGCGTTGCGCCGGTACAGCTCCCAGAAATCCGCGTATCCCGTCCGCATCACAGCCCTCTGCACGTTGCCCAGACCCCAATCGTATGAGGCCATGGCGAGGTACCAGTCGCCCGTAATGCCGTACAGCTTCTTGATGTACCGCGCATACGCGCGCGTGCTCTTCTCCGGATCGAATCGATAGTCGAAGTAGCCGTTGCGGACAAGGCCGTACTCCGGACCCGTGTAAGTCATGAATTGCCACATGCCGCCCGCACCGGAACGAGCGTTGATCGCCTGTGGCTGAAATCCAGACTCGGCCACCGCTAGGTAAATCAGGTCCTGCGGAACGCCTTCCTCCTTCAACACCTGCTCAATCAGCCCGCGATATTTGCCGACTCTCTGCATCGACGCCGCCATATGTCGACGAAAATTGTCGGAAGTCGAGAACACGTCAATGTACCCGGCAACTTGATCGTTGATGATGAGCGGCAGGTCGGACGCCGTATTCAGCTCCGTCTTCAACTTCGCCACCAGCTCCGGGTTGGGCGCAAACGTCAGGTCCGTTGCCGCGTCCAAAGGTGCCGCCTCCACCGGCGCGGAAAATCCATTGCCCTGCTTCAGCGCCGCCATCTCGAGCGAGTTCACTGAACTCAACAGTCGATCGAACTCGTCCGACAGCTGCGGATCCGACTTTAGATCGAGGCCGCTCGTCAGCATCAGATCCACGGCAAAATCAAAATCGTTTCGTGCCGCATCCAGCTTGCCCGAGCGATAGTTGCTCACACCACTCGTGTAGGCCCGCTCTGCCTGGTTGATCAGCTGCTGCACCTTCTGTGCCTGAGCCGGAGTCTGAGCACTCGCAGGGGCCGCGGCAATCGCCGCGTTCGGAGCCGCGCCCGTCTGCGCCAGCGCACCCTTCGGCATCGGTGTCGGCGCAGGCATCGCAGGTGCCGTCGTCTGCTTCGACGCCTTTCCCGGCGCTCCCGTCTGATCCTGCGGACACCCCATCACCAACGCCAGCGGAAGACATCCCACCACCAACCACCACCGCGCCCAACCTTCTGAAAGTCCCAAGCTCGTCCGCTTCATCGTCCCGCTCATTGTAAGACGCGAAGCCCCCGCAAACCTCTTTCCCTAAGCTTTCGACGCGACTTCACGCCGCCTCAACCTCGCTGAAAAAGGAATTCGCGTCAGAGCAGCAGCCCTCGGCAGCAGCGACGGAAAGGCCCGCACCGCACCGCACACCACCCGCTGTCCCCCAGCATCCACCATCAGCCGGGAAAGCGCCGTAGCCCTCCACAACAGCCGTCCCAACTCCGCCTCTAACCTGCGCACGAGCTCTGCGGGCCTCTGCCCTCCCAGATAAACCTCCGCCGCCACCTGCGCCGTATGCAGCGCGATCGACATCCCATCGCCCGAGAACGACGGGATCACCGCCGCCTGGTCCCCCATATGCCACAGCCCCGGCTCCCCTGCATCTCTCCGCAAATATCCATACGGTATTCGCGACAGACTCAACGGCCGTTCCAGCATCGCCTCCGCTCCTCGGAGCCTCCGCCGCAAATGTGGCGACTCCGCCTCGATCGCCCCCAGCAGCGCCTCCCATCTCCCACCCAATTCCCTGTATCTCCTCGCCTCCACCAGCAGGCAAAGGTTCGCGCACCCACCCTCCACCATCTGCAGCCCCGCATATCCTCCCCGAAAAAGAATCAGCTCGATCGCCCCCGTAAGCTCCGCGCTCTCCCCCTCCGCCAGACGGAAATATTGCTTGAAAGCAATCAGCGTGCCTTGCGGTCCCTCCGGCCGCGCATGCCCGCGCAGATCATGCTTCCCACTCGCCACAAACACATCCCCCGCACCCAACCTCTCTCCTCCGGACATCCGCACGTCCCATCCAGTCTCGCTCCGCTCCAGCGCCTCCGCTCGCTCTCCACGCCGAACGTCCGCTCCGCTGGCTGCCGCCATCTGCAGCATCGCTTCATCCAGCACCTTTCGCGTCAGTGACTGCGCCTCGAACGGCAGATCGTGCCCCGCATATTCACCCCGCCCCGCAAGCCGGAGATGCCGCACCGGCACCGCGCCCAGCGTTCCCACATCAAGCCCCATAGCCAGGAGAGAGTCGAACGCCTCCGTCGACAAAAACTCGCCGCACATCTTGTGCCGCGGCTCCGCATACTGCTCAACCAGCGTCACGGGAACTCCCGCACGCGCCAGCAGCGTCGCCACTGCCGCCCCAGCCGGGCCTCCGCCAATCACGATCGGCCCACCCAACACGCCACTCCTCACCGTAGCCGCTCCACACAGAGCCGCGCCGGAAACACACGCACAATCCGTGCCGCCTCCTCCGGCACCTCCGCCTCGCGCAGCAATTCCTTCCAGTCCACAACCCGGAACGCCCGCCGAAACGATACCGGCCCATCATGATGCAGAAACGGGTGCCACCGCACCAGCACCGCCAGCGCGCTGAAGATCCCCGCCGGAATTGCCTGCCGCTCCAGGTCGTTGATGAACCATCCCACTCGCGCACTCGCCTCCATCCATCGCAGAAATCGCACGATCTCCTGGTGTCCCAGGTGATGCATCACCAGCGAACTCACCACAACATCCGCGGATTGCAGCGAAACCTCCGACATCGCGTCACCCGTTCTCCACTCGATGGCGTCCGCTCTCATCCCCGCCGCCCGCGTCGCCTCCCTCGCAATCGCCTCGGTCTGCGGTTGGAGATCAATTCCCGTCAGCCTCACCCGCATCCTTCGGCGCTCCGCCCATCTCGAAATCACACGCAGCATATCCCCGTACCCCGACCCAACATCGACAAGGTGAAGCTCTCTCCCTCGATGCCGAGCCGCCGCCCGTTCAAGAAAATTCAGCGTCGGCCGATACGACATCGTCAGCCGGTTCATCTTCTCAAGATTGCGAAGGCACCCCGCCAGAACCTCGGTCGAGCACGGCTCGTCCATCCACTCCGGCAGACTCTCCGGCTCAGCACGGCGCGCGAAGTCCGCTCCGCTCCACCCACTCTCCCGCCCAAGCCTCGCGGTTCGCGACCCAGACTCGATTCCAGACGCCGTCTCAGACCGCATGGAAGAGAAGCGTCTCCGCCGTCAGCCCCGGCCCAAACGACATCGCACATCCACTCTGCCCAGCTGACGCTCCCTTCATCACCTGCTCGAGCACAAACATCACCGTCGCCGACGACATATTCCCGAAGCACTCCAGAATTCGTCGCGACGCAGCGAGCGACCTCTCGTCCAACTCCAAACCTTCTTCCACCGCATCCAGCACCGACCGTCCTCCCGGATGCACCGCCCACAGATCAATCTCGTCGGCGCCTCGCCCACCCGTGATCTCTCTCGCTCCCATGGCTCGCGCATCCGACCGCAGCGCCTTCGCAATCTCTCCCGGCACCCGCCCCGACAGAAGCATGTCGAATCCAAGCTGGCCGATGTTCCACGTAATCAGATCTCGCGTCTTCGGAATCACCACCGATCGAAATCGGTCGAGCAATAGGCCCGTCGCGTCCGCCGTCACCAGCGAAGCCGCGCATCCATCGCTGAACACCAGGAACGACAGCACCTGCCCCAGGTCCTGCGTCTCCTGCAGGTGCAGCGTACACAACTCCAGATTCACCAGCAGCACCCCGGCCGCCGGCTCCGATCGCACAATGTGCCGCGCCACCTTCAACGCATTCATCGCCGCATAGCACCCCATAAAGCCGATCGTCGTCCGCTCCACCGTCGGTGCCAGCCCCAGGTAATCCATAATCTCGAAGTCCAGCCCCGGCGCATACAGACCTGTGCACGACGTCACAATCACGTGCGTCACCCGCGCCCGCTCCTCCGCGCTCAGCTTCAGACGGTCTACAGTCGTGCGCGCCAGCGAAGGCGCACTCTGCTCGAAGACCCTCATCCTGGCCGCCGTTCCTGGAAAGGCGCCCAGGGTATAGAACTTCGCCGCGTCGATAGCCCCCTCTTCCCCAAGCACGTTCGGGTTCAGCACCGAAAACCGTCGCCGGATCCCCGACACCCGCGCCATCCTCCGAAACAAACCACGCGTCCGCTCCGAGTGCAGCATCTCCGCCGCAAACCCAACAAACGCGTTATGAACATCGAACTCGGGAACAGCCGTAGCAACGCGGTTCAGGTAAGCAGTCGTCATTCGTCCTCAAAATCCCCGTACTGCGCCCAATCCACCATAGCCGCTCCCCCATCAGATCGGCGTGGCCGCGGAGCGCTTCTGTTTGATGCGCCGCAAAGGTCCGTCTCTCAGAAGACCTCTCTTCCGCAACAACAATGCCGCAGCCCACCCAATGGCCGTTGTCGCTGACTCCGGCGTCGAACCTTGGCAGTCCACCTGCTTTGACTCCACACAGCAGGTGCGGTTACACCCTCAGGTACGACGGGGCAGCATCCTTCGGATGTTAAGATGGTCTCTGAGGCCCCGCCCACCCCGCATGGATCCGTCCCACATCCGCAACTTCGCCATCATCGCCCACATCGATCATGGCAAGTCCACCCTCTCCGACCGCCTCCTCGAGCTCACCGGCTCCGTCACGTCCCGTGAAATGCAGGCCCAGGTCCTCGACGCCATGGACCTCGAACGAGAGCGTGGCATCACCATCAAAGCCCACACCGTCCGCATGATGTACACCGCCCACGACGGCGAAACCTACCAGCTCAACCTCATCGACACCCCCGGCCACGTCGACTTCTCCTACGAAGTCTCCCGCTCCTTAGCCTCGTGTGAAGGCGCCCTCCTCGTCGTCGATGCCTCTCAGGGTGTCGAGGCCCAGACCCTCGCCAACGCCTACCTGGCCATCTCGAACGGCCTTGAAATCCTTCCCATCATCAACAAGATCGATCTCCCCTCCGCCGACATCGAGCGCACCAAAGAGATGATCGAGAAATCCGTTGGCCTCCCCGCAGACGACGCCATCGCCGTCTCCGCCAAGACCGGCCTCAACGTCGAGTCCATCCTCGAAGCCGTCGTCAATCTCCTCCCGCCCCCGCTCGGCGACCCCTCTGCCCCCCTCCAGGCCCTCATCTTCGACTCCTGGTTCGACGCCTACCGCGGCGTCATCGTCCTCGCCCGCATCATCAACGGAAAGCTCCGCAAGGGCATGAAGATCAAAGTCATGTCCAATGGCAAGGTCTTCGACGTCGAGAGCATGGGCGTCATGACCCCCAAGCCCGTCGAACTCACCGAGCTCTCCGCCGGCGAGGTTGGCTTCTTCGTGGCTACGATCAAAAATGTTGCCGACACCAAAGTCGGCGACACCCTCACCGAGGTCGACCGGCCCTGCGCCGAGGCCCTCCCCGGCTTCGAAGACATCAAATCCATGGTCTTCGCCGGCCTTTACACTGTCGACTCCCACGAGCACGCCCTCCTCCGCGACGCTCTCGAAAAACTCCGCCTCAACGACTCCTCCTTCAACTTCGAGCCCGAGTCCTCCGTCGCCCTCGGCTTCGGCTTCCGCTGTGGCTTCCTCGGCCTGCTCCACCTAGAAATCATCCAGGAACGCCTCGAGCGCGAGTACAACCTCGACCTCATCACCACCGCGCCCGGTGTTCGTTACAAAATCACCCTCACCGATGGATCTGTAACCGAAGTAGATAATCCCTCGCGCTGGCCCGACTCCACCGAGATCGAATCCATCGAAGAGCCCGTCATCATGGCAAAAATCCTCACGAATGAGGAGTACGTCGGCGGCATCCTCAAACTCGTGGAAGACAAACGCGGCCGCCAGAAGAATTTCGAATACGTCTCCGAGACCCGCGTTATGCTCACCTACGAGCTCCCCCTCAACGAGATCGTCCTGGATTTCTACGACCGTCTAAAAAGCGTCTCCCGCGGTTACGCATCCCTCGACTACGCGCTCGCCGGCTCCTGGATCTCGCCCATGGTCAAGATGGACATCCTCATCGGCGGCGATCCCGTCGACGCGCTCTCCATCATCGTCCACAAGGACGCCGCCTACGACCGCGGCAAAGCCCTCGTCTCCAAAATGCGCGAGCTCATCCCGCGCCAGATGTTCGAGGTGGCCATCCAGGCCGCCATCGGCTCCAAGGTCATCGCCCGCGAGACCGTCACCGCCATCCGCAAGAACGTCATCGCCAAATGTTATGGAGGCGACATAAGCCGCAAGCGCAAACTCCTCGAGAAGCAGAAAGAAGGCAAGAAGCGCATGAAGCGTATCGGCAAGGTGGACATCCCGCAGGAAGCCTTCCTCGCGGTCCTCAAAGTTGGGGAAGATTAGCAGCGCTTTATTGCGCTCCAGAAGCCAGTCGTCCTAATACATCGGGCACCAAATTTGCAAGCAAGTATAGGTTGTTAATCTTCCGCTGTGGAAAATGACCGTCAAGTAGCACTTCCGGCATGTTACCCAGAATCCCAGCTCCCGACTCAGAGCTAACCTAAAATCCCACTCTGTGCAAAGGACTTATCTCGCCACGAGGAACCCGGAAGCACCCAACATCGTGTATTTCGTCAGCACGATCTCTCAGAACCCGGGATAAATTCCACAGTAATTTCCACAACGAGACGTGTCTCTGATCCAAATAGAGGGGGGGCCAAAGCTCCCCCCTAGGGATCCAAATCGTCTCCGGAAACCTATCGCGGAGTTGTCGGTCGCGGAGCCGGTCGTGGAGCCGCGGTGCTCGGGCGGCCCGCAGACGGAGCCGACGGCGGCGGTGCCGCTACCCCCGAACTCTTGTTGTAGGCCTCGACCACCGCCTGCGTCACGTCCGTCGACTGCACCGCCCACATCACATTGCTGGCCTGGTTGCTCACATCCAGCAGCAGGGTAAAACCATTCTGCTGAACGTAATTCTTCGTCACGCCAGAGACCTTCTGCGCAACTTTGCCGTACGCCTCTTGGAGATCCGCCTGGTAAGCCTGGGTCGCATCCTCGCTGTCTCGCGTCAGCACCTTCTCCTTCGCGTCGATGTTCCTGAGCCGCGTCTGTCGCTCCTCATCAGAAAGCGTCGCCGGCGCGCTCTGCAACTGCTTCTTCAGGGAGTCAACCTCGGCAGCCAGGGTGTCGATCTGGGCCTTTTTCGGCTGATACTTGCTCTGCACCTCCTGCACCGCGCGCTGCCCCTCATTGGTCGAGAAAACAGCTGATTCAAAGGCGACCAAAGCCACCTTTGCCGGCACCGCCTGCGGCACCGCGGGAGCAGCAGTACCTGCTGCAGGTTGTGTCGCTGCGCCAGCCGGAGCCTGTGCTCTGGCAGCAGCAGCCGTCATCATCCCGGCGCTCAGCGCCGTCACTACGAAAAGATTGCGATTCATGCTGTGTTTGGTGCTCCTTAAAAAAACAATCCGTCGAGTCGGGCCACCTGGCTTGGGGTCGCTACCTTGCGCATTCCTCGACCACGGCCCTAAACCCCACACCGTACAAGCGCTCGTCACGCTCCAAATACAACCACACCGACCCTGACCTTCTCTGTTTGAACCCGGGAGGTGCTCTGTTTGAACCCAGGAGGTGCTGACCGGACTTCCAGGTTCAGGAGGGGCCGACCGGACTCCCAGATTATAGTGGGCGGTCCCGCGTGGGTCAAACCATCGGTGGGCTTCGTGCCTTCTAAGGCATTCCAAAATCAGAGAATCGACTCGAGGCATCTCCCGTTTCTGAAAGTTGCCCCCATTCGCTAGCCTGAAACGGCTGCGAATGCTGGACTTCTGATTGGCGAAGCAATTGCTACTCAATCACCGCGCGGCCAGATCTACATCGGGCGTCGCGATCTCCCTGCCGGTCTGCAGCCCTCCCATTTAGATCGAGGAGCCGCCGGAACAAGGGGTCACACCCTTCAAAAGGGTGCTTCAGGAGGCCAGTGACTGGCCATCACGTCAAGCGGCCCACCTCGTCCAGGGGTGGGCTTCTGAACTCAGGGCCCACGGATTTCGGCCTTAAGCTTCTAACCATCACCATCCCATGACTGCGCCACATCCGCTTGGAAAAGCTTCTCTTGCAAAGGGGAGCAACATTCTGTAGTATCTGTTTTGCCTTGTGAAGCGGCTGTGGGTGCCATTCACTGTGCGAGCCTGTTTGGCGTTTCGTCTGCGTTCTGAGCCTTTATGCTCTGGCATCTCGAAGTCCCTCTACTGTGCTCTGCTGCTCAACGGGTTTATACGAATGGGGTGAGGTTCGCCGCCTATATGCGAATCAGGCTGCCGGCGATGCCGTCCATCGCAGCCGATCCATACGAAGGACGTTTGTTCGAGTACATCTTGACACCGTTTCCTACCACGCAGAACATCTCGCCCATTCCGACCCCGTGCCTGGCACGAGGTCTTGCGATCCGCACGTAATTGCGCAGCGAGTCTCTTTACTATGCAGCCGGCAGCCTGAAAGTCGTACCTCTGGGCCTGCCAAAGCAGCACCTTTCGTGCAACAAGAAGTGGAAGCAGGAAGTGGAAGCATGAGCGCAGAACAGAATTTGCCCGAGGTGCCATCGCACCAGGGCCCGCCCCCGTCCCCAACACAGCAGAATCAGGAGTTCGCCGGATCCCAATCCGGATCCGAAGACGATCGGGATCAGAGCTTCGGCGGCGGCCCATCCGTCCCGCACGGCATGGGTCAGTCCAAAAGTAGCCGCAGGCGCCGCCGTAAACGGAAAAACAAGGGCGGGGACGCTCCATCCAGCCCAGAACTCCAGCAGGGGCAGTCCGACTCCGCGGCAGATGCCTCAGCAGCAAACACCGGTGCAGTCTCCGGAACGATCTCATCGGTGCAAGCCTCCGCAGCTTCTTTCGGCGGCAACGCAGGCCCCCGAAGCACAGGTGCCCAGAACGCGGGAGGAACTCCCAGTCCCCAGCATGGAAGCAATGGCGCCGGGACCGCCAAACGCTGGAAGAAGAAGTTCCGCGACCGCGAACGCCCACGCCGCGACGACATCTCCGCCGCTCCCTCCGCCAACCCGGGCAATCAAACCAGCGGCGCCAGCAATGGCGGCGGCGGCTACGTCAACAGAAATGCCGGCAGTGGCGCCCCATCTGGCTCCTCAGACTCCCATCAGTTCGGCAATCGGGTCGACGGCTGGAAGTCGCGCAAGGGCGGCAGCGGTGGTGGGGGGGGGAAGCAGGGACGCGATCGCGGTCCACGCAGCTTCGTCGGCCCCATGGATCATAGCTACCGCGTCGTCAATGGAAACTTCGCGGACACGCCCCCTTCCACCATCGAATCGCGTGGCAATGGAGCCCGACCCCGTAGCTACCACAGCTCCAACGACTCGCAGCCCATCGACTACTCTCAGGGCCGCATCGTTCCCATCGCGGAGAATGCCCAAACCAAGATCTACTTCTTTATCGATGACCTCTTCTTTATCGCCAAGATTCAGGAGACCGCCCGGAAGCTCGGCGTCAAAGTCGCCTTTATCAAGAACGAGAAAGAGGAGCTCGCCAAACTCACCGGAGCCGATGAAGCCGATCGTCCCGGCCTCATCGTATTCGACCTCAACAACGCCAATGCCAAGCCCTTGACCCTGATCCCGAAACTCAAGGCCAAGCTCAAGCGCTCCACCTCTATCGTCGGCTTTCTTTCGCACATTCAGGGAGACCTCAAGGCCAAGGCAGTCGAGGCGGGCTGCGACACCGTGATGCCACGCGCCGCCTTCTCCCAGAATCTTCCCAACCTCCTCCGCCGCTATGGCCTCGAAGAAGAAAAGGAAGACGCCAACTTTAACCAGTAGGAAACTGGCACAACCACCTTGCCCTTTCCACTAGACTGGAACAGGAAGCCAAGGGAGGCCCGGCCGCTCAGCGACCGGGCCCTTCCTCTTTAGAATGAGGATTTTAGCCGTAAGCACTTTCGATACACGATTTTGCGTACGATAGTTGCGCTAAATGCAGGCAGGCGAGCAGCTTAGCTGATGGGTACTCCGGGGGGGGACCCCTGTGCAAGCCCTCACCCCGGCGGCCAACCCATGTGCCTTCCCCCCAGCAGGTGCACATGGAGGTGCCCCACCGTCTGCCCGCCATCCGCCCCCGTGTTCACCACCACCCGGTATCCGTTCTTTAAACCTTCCGACCGCGCCAGATCGCCCGCCACTCCCATCAGGTGACCCACCAGCGCCGTATGCTCCGCCATCGCATGCGCGTGCGATTCAAGATGCTCCTTCGGGATCACCAGCAGATGAACCGGCGCCTGCGGGTTGATATCCGCGAACGCCAGGCTCTGTTCATCTTCAAACACCCGCTTGGCCGGGATCGCTCCCGCCACGATCTTGCAGAACAGACAGTTTGCCGCCATACCGGAGATTCTACCCGCGCCTACCTTCCGAAGTACCGCGGCGCATTCCCCGGCGCCCACGGATCATAATGCTCCGCAAACGCCGCCCTTCGCGAAATCGAGGGATGGCTGTAGCTCCAGAACTCGAGCAGCGCGCTCGGCTCCGGCTCGTCCAGGCTCGTCTCCCCGAGCACCTGGAAGGCCTGCCGCCCAACCCTCTGCGGATCAGGGACGATCCCGTGCACCACCTCCTGCCCGAACACATCTGCCTCGTGCTCCTGCACCCGGCTCAGCGTCGACTCCACCGGCTCCGCGATCACCCCATAGACGCTCATCGCCAGCAACAGTACCGCCAACGTCCCCCACTCTCCCTGCCCCGCAATCCCCCAACGAACGCCATACCGCCCCAGCGCCCACCTCACAAAGAGGTACCCCAACCCAAAGCTCACAAACAACCCCGTAATCGCCAGCACGAGACCGCGCGCAATATGCCGCAGCACATAGTGCCCCATCTCGTGCCCGAAGATGAACAGGATCTCGTCCGGCGTCGCCTTCGCAATGGTGGTATCCCACACCACCACCCGCTTCGACGCTCCGAATCCCGTCACATACGCATTCATCCCCGTTACCTTCTCGCTCGCCTTCATCAGAAACATGCGATCCGGCGTGATCCCCAGGTGTCCTTTGTCGACCACCTTCTGCAGCTGTGCCACCAGCGCCGGATTCCCCCTCGCCAGCGGCTCGAAATGGTTGAACATCGGCTCAATCACCACCGGCACCAGAAACACCCCCAGCAGCACCATCGGAATCGTCGCCCCCCAGAACCACAGCCACCACCTCTGCGGAGATCGGCGAATCACCCAGAACAGCAGCATCACCACCGGCCACCCGATCACCCACCCAATCAGAAAGCCCTTCATCTGGTCCCACGCCCAGCTTCCCCAGCCCTGCACCGACAGCCCATACAACCGGGATACCTGGTGACCCACCAACGCCAGCGGCAGATCCAGCAGCGTCCCGATCCCCAGAAACAGCCCCAGAAACACCAGCCCCTGCACCCACCGCCCCCCCGGCGACCGCAGCGCCGTCCTCTGCATCCACGCCACCACCCCCGTCGTCAGCAGCAGCAGCACCTGCACCAGCCCCCAGGCCTCCCCCCCGAAGTGGAGCCAATGGCTGATCTCCGCCTTCGTCCGAGCCTTCTTCAACTCGTCAGGCGGCAGGCTGTACGCCGTCGGAAGATCCCGCTCCGCCTCGCTCAAAGCCCTTGCCTCTGTCGGTGTTCGCCCAAAATCCGGTGTCGGATCGAGCGCCTTCGCCGCCGTCATCCACGTGCTCATCATCACCAGCAGCAACAGCATATCCCTCCACACCTTCATCGCACCCATACCTGTTCCGCCCTCGATCAACTCCCGATTCTGCCTTACCGCGCGTCCTCAAGCAACGCCGTCGGCCATCCCGCTCCGCGATCCGTCTAACTCTTCGGCAGACGCACGATCCGCTACACTCGGCTCACGCACATCCTGTACCTCCAAACAAAGCGGGTCTACTTGGCACGACATCTTCCTCTCCTTCCTTTAACTCTGACCGCGATCACCTCCGCCCTCGTATCCGTCCCATCTCAGGCGGCATCCGCAGTACCCGCAGACCCACCCGCAAAAGCCGCCGACTCCGTCCTCATCGACACCATGCAGGCCGAGCTCTCTCGCGCCATGTCCTCCCTCGGAACAGCCGCGCAGCCCGCCCTGAAGCCCGCCAGCACGGCAGCCGCCGACATATCCCAGCAAGCCCCCAAGCCGTACTTCCTCAGCTACGCCATCTCCGATTCGAATTCCGTCTCCATGGCCGCCAGCTTCGGTGCCCTCACCTCCTCCAACCAGAGCCGCCGCCGCATGGCCGATGTCCAGGTCCGCATCGGCTCGCCCGCAGAGGACAACACCCACGGCGACCACCGCACCTCCGCCCTCTCCACCGTCCCCCTCCCCCTCACCGACGACCGCGCCGCCCTCGCCCGATCTCTCTGGTTCGCCACCAATCGCGGCTATGCCCGAGCTCTCGACAGCTACCTCAAAGTCAAGACCGACCAGCAGGTCCGCGCCAAGGAAGAGGACGCCTCCGCCGACTTCTCCGTCGAACCCGCCGCAAAAGCGCTCCTCCCCTCCAGTTCCCCGCTCGATCTGAATGCCAAGACCAGGGCCGCCTGGGCCGATCGCCTCCGCGATCTCTCCGCCCTCTTCAAGCAGTTCCCCGACGTCTTCTACAACTCTGTCGCCATGGAAGCCTCCACCGAGACCGACTACTTCGTCTCCTCCGAGGGCGCCCGCGTCTCTACCCCCAGCCACGTCGCCCGCCTCATCGTCGTCGCCCGCACCCGCGCCGCCGACGGCATGGATCTGTTCCGCGTCGAGACCTTCGAGGCCGACTCCGCCGCGCACCTCCCTGACCAGAAAATCCTCACCGAGAAGACCGTCGCTCTGGCCAAGAATCTCGAGGCCCTCCGCGTTGCCCCCATCACCGAGCCCTTCGACGGCCCTGCCATCCTCTCCGGCCGCGCCTCCGCCGTCTTCTTCCACGAGGTCCTCGGACATCGTCTCGAGGGCCAACGACAGCGCGGCGACGAGGAGGGCCAGACCTTCACCAAACTCCTCGGCAAGCCCATCCTCCCCACCTTCCTCTCCGTCGCCGACGACCCCACCCTCTCCACCTTCGAGGGCCACCCGCTCAGCGGCCACTACAGCTACGACGACGAGGGCCAGCCAGCCCGCCGCGTCGATCTCATCAAGTCTGGCGTCCTTGACACCTTCCTGATGTCCCGCCTCCCCATCGCCAGCTTCTCGACCTCAAACGGTCACGGCCGCGCCGAGGTTGGCCACATGCCCACCGGCCGCCAGGGCAATCTCATCGTCACCTCCTCGAAGGTCGTCTCCGATAAGCAACTGCGACAGTTACTAATCGACGAAGCAAAGAAACAGGGCAAGCCCTACGGCCTCTTCTTCGAGGACATCTCCTCCGGATTCGCCGTCACCACCCGCCGCAGCCCGCAGGCCTTCTCCGTCATCCCCCTCGTCGTCTACCGCATCTTCGTCGACGGCCGCCCCGATGAACTCGTCCGCGGCGTCTCCATCGTCGGCACGCCCCAGGCCGCACTCACCCGCATCGTCGCCACCGGCGACCACCAGGACATCTTCAACGGCATCTGCGGCGCCGAGTCCGGCTCCATCCCCGTCTCCGCCGTAGCCCCCGCCATGCTCGTCAGCGAAATCGAAACCCAGCGTCAGTCCCAGGGCAACAACCGCCCACCCATCCTTCCTCCACCGGGCGCCGAGAATGGGACTTCAAAATGAGCGGTGCTGTCGGTGCCTTTCGCATTCGTGTCAAGCTGCACAGCTTTCAGTACGACCCATCGAAGATAGGTGAGGCTCTGGGCGTGACTCCCGATGCGATGATTCGTAAAGGTCAGCAGATGGGCTCCATTGTCGCAAATCGGGCAAGCTGGTTCGGAGAGTTTCGCAAGGGGCTAGGAAACAAGGAGTTCGGAAGTGCTCTAGAAGATCTGCTTACCCTGCTGGAGGAACGGAAAAGTTTCATCCGACTTCTTTTAGAAGGGGGCGGAGAGATGATCGTCGTCCTCAGCCAGACAGTCGCCATCGACGACGGTGTCCTTTTTTCTCTGAAGCTCCAACCATTCTTTCTTCACAGGTGTGGCCTGCACGGTGTTGGCCTTGAAGTGGAAGCGTGGAGCCCCGAAGCCTTATCCACCATCTCTCAAATCGCTGAGAGTAACGCGCCAGCAGAAGACCTTGCGATGTCGCTGCTCGCATGGAAAGAGACTACCAAATGAGTCGCCCCGCCTTGGCCCTTCTCACTGTCCTCTTGGTCGGTACCCTACACGCCCAGCAACCGGCAGACCACGACCCCATCCTCACCGCGATGCAGCAGGAACTCACCCGCGAGCAGCAACTGCTCCTCCTTCCCGGCATGCAGCGCCCCTACTTCATCGAGTACCGCCTCGACGACTTCGCGAGCTACGAGGCCGTCGCGAACTACGGCGCCCTCACCAATGAGCAGGGGGGCCACCAGCGCGTCGTCCGCGTCACCGTCCGCATCGGCTCCTACGTCTTCGATAGCTCTTCCTCGAAGGGCGACGGCATCGTTCAGCTCGGGCCCACCGACAACAACCCTCAGGCCATTCGTTACGCTCTCTGGCTCGCAACTGACGATGCCTACAAAATCGCTCTTCGCAACTTCGCCGCCAAGCGGGCTAACCTCAAACGCTTCGAAGCGCAGGCTCGTGAGCCAGACTTTGCCCAGGTCAGACCCGTTACCCACACCGAACCTGCCCGCTCTATCCAGATCGATCGCGAGGACTGGAAGCGCCGTCTCATCGAAGCCAGCGGCCTCTACGCAACATCCCCAGAGGTCCGGGCCTTTTCGAAAGACGTACAGTACTCGACCGCCAACCTCCGCGCCATCGCCGTAAATCGCTACCTCGTCAACACCGAAAACTCCCAGGTCCGCACCGGCTACACCGGCTACCAGGCCAACATCTCCGTGGGTGGCCAGGCCGCGGATGGTATGCGCCTCGGCCGCGACAATGGTACGGTCGCCACTACCGCAAACGAGCTCGAGTCCGCAGCCGCCTTCCGCCAGCGCACCATCGATGACCTCAAATCCTTCAACGACCTCCGCAACGCTCCCGT
>JAABUV010002077.1_pt1 | contig 27906 bp, 41 predicted proteins | sample 5559971 | NCBI WGS metagenome assembly JAABUV01 (sample SAMN10711881, study PRJNA513362) | rock metagenome | isolation source: Antarctica rocks | place: Antarctica: Victoria Land, Knobhead nord | collected 2015-12-19
TTGTCCCTGCTGTCATGCGGGGGCGGGGGGCAGCGCCAGAGTCAACCTTGGCAACGTGGCTGGCCAGTGGGGTGAGCTCAAACGACCTGCGCCGTGCGGCGGGCAGGATGCGGCAGCGGCTGGTAGGCGCCCCTGTGAAAACCGCTTGCTGCGCAGCGCGCGTGTAACGACACTGTGTTGTAAAGCAATAAGCTCCTTGAGCTCAGAGAGGGGAGGCCAGAGCAGGGGGGCCTGCTAGGGGAGGGGGGCCCAGCACAGCGGTATACGAGCTGCTAAACGTCAGCTGCACCGTCACGGCCTGCGCCAGCACACAGCAACGCTGAGAGCTCAAGACATGCCTTGACACTGCTCGATTGAGCGAGCTTAATATTGAGTGCGTGCGCACCAGGGCCGGTACACTCTCGCACGTGGCCGGCACAAGTGAGGGCCTTTCAGAAGGGGCAAGCGGTTACTAGCTGGGCCCGAGCAGCACGCAGAACCAGCCAGATAGCACAAGCCTCAGGAGACTGCGCCACCACACTGGTCAGGCTGAGATACAGGATCCCCAGCACCGGCCGTGAGACCCCCCGCGCCGGCTGGACAGCAACCCTTCCAGGCACGACGCTCCTTGGCGCCCATGCTTATTGTTTTCATAGTGCATCACGGCAGCTTGCTTGCATGCATGTGCAGAAGGGTCCTCCATGCTCCTTTTTCTGACCCAGCGCCAGGCGCGGCATGCCATGGCCGCTTGTCCCTGCGCGAGTACCTGTGTCCAGTAAAGTCACCTGTAAACATGCTCTGCATCAGACTGCATGCATCACTTTGTAAACATGAAGTGCCCATGGCGTGGCCACACAATTCAACCTGGCAGCAATGCTGGCTGTGTCAGCTGCGTTTCGAAGGTGAAGCCTGTGGTGCACCTCATCTGGTGACTTTGAACTAATGCTTCTTTATGTGCTTCTTCACGCACTCTGTCGGCAATCAGGCACGAAAGGCGCAACATCCAACTGCTATCTGTGGCACAATTTACAGCAAGGGCCACAGCCCCCCGCAAGCTTTGCGCTCGAAGCCAAATCGAAGTGGCATTCAGTAGTGGGTACACCCCGTGAACTGCTGGCACCAGCTCCTGTGCACCTTGTGTGCCCCGCTAACACTTATGAAGTTGCACGAAGCAGCAGACATGCGAGGGCCGTGGTGCGCCTGCTGCAAAAGCTGGACATGAAGCGTAAACGAGGTTCTGCCCAACCCGGGTTCAGCACGGTGGTTCTTGCGTGCTGCTGCAAGCATACTCTTCTGTCTAATGGTTCTTTTTTCAGCCAGCCGTCGGCTGGCGGTGGCGTGTGCGCAAGCGCGCGCTCTGCATGGCTGGTCATCCAATCCCACAAGGTAAAAAATTCCCAGGTGCAATGAACAAGCACAGTGGTGTTACCACACAGCCATACGCGCATGCGCATATGTTGTTGTTACATGGTATCTGCATGTATAGATAGCACTTCCAGTGCTTTGGCGGCATTGGGAGCGATGCTATGGCCTTTGCCTGTGTGTGACTGAGCTGTGCAAGTCACTTTAACAGCATCTGCGTCGCTTTCGCATCAGGCGACAGTGCGCCTGACACATATGCAGGCCCCGTGTGCAGGCCCCCTGGTCCTTGCAGGTTGTGCGTAGTTGGCCCTTGTTCAGGGTGTTTGCTGATGATGCATGGCCAGCGCCCAGTTGGCCACTGCTCCCACCTTGCCACACCTGCTGTCATGCGGGGGCGGGGGGCAGCGCCAGAGTCAACCTTGGCAACGTGGCTGGCCAGTGGGGTGAGCTCAAACGACCTGCGCCGTGCGGCGGGCAGGATGCGGCAGCGGCTGGTAGGCGCCCCTGTGAAAACCGCTTGCTGCGCAGCGCGCGTGTAACGACACTGTGTTGTAAAGCAATAAGCTCCTTGAGCTCAGAGAGGGGAGGCCAGAGCAGGGGGGCCTGCTAGGGGAGGGGGGCCCAGCACAGCGGCATACGAGCTGCTAAACGTCAGCTGCACCGTCACGGCCTGCGCCAGCACACAGCAACGCTGAGAGCTCAAGACGTGCCTTGACACTGCTCGATTGAGCGAGCTTAATATTGAGTGCGTGCGCACCAGGGCCGGTACACTCTCGCACGTGGCCGGCACAAGTGAGGGCCTTTCAGAAGGGGCAAGCGGTAACCGCTAGTAACTAGCTGGGCCCGAGCAGCACGCAGAACCAGCCAGATAGCACAAGCCTCAGGAGACTGCGCCACCACACTGGTCAGGCTGAGATACAGGATCCCCAGCACCGGCCGTGAGACGCAGGGGCCCCCGCGCCGGCTGGACAGCAACCCTTCCAGGCACGACGCTCCTTGGCGCCCGGACGTCACTGCAGCACTGTTGTTCGCCTGTGCTTGCCTCGCACATCTCAGAAACAGACGAGCGGCGCTTGGCTACCGAGGCATTTCACGTCCTGCAGGGTGTGGGGCGGTTCTTTGCTGAGGCTCGACGCTCTGCACAGGTTGCCAGCGCCGCAGAGCTCACCATGGTAGCCGCGCGCTCCGCACTGTGGTGCGACCCCATGTTTGCGCTGCAGCCTCCGCTGAGCGCTTGCGCATGCATCTTGTTATGTGTTTTGCTTGGCAGGGAAGTGCAGGGTGTCTTTCCTCACAGCCAGCACTACCCTGAGCACAGTGCGCGCCCTGGGTGGCTAGCGCACGTGTCGCACGGCTGCCGTCCGGGCGTGCTCACAACACACGCGCCTAGCTAGCGCTAGCCAAACACGCGCGGTCGCCGGTGGCAAAGCCGTCTGGCCAGGCCAGAGCCGGGCTTCCTTGGCGTGCGCTCACGTTTGCACAGGCCGCCTGCTGTGCACATGCGCTGGGCGCAAAAGGCGCACCAGCCAGCAATCCATGTTAGGGCTGCACCCAAGAAGCCGAAGCTGGTGGTAAACTGCAAAGTCTCCTCACACTAACGCACTGTGCCTGTGCCCGGTTGTGCAGGCTGGTCAGCGCGCTGGCGCTGTGCGCGGCGGCGGCGGCGGCGGCGGGGGAGGCGAGCGCCGATGGAAGTGTCAGCGCGGACGCGATGGCCAAGGTGCTGGCAGGCATCGCATTCCTGAAGGAGATGGGCAACTTTGACAACGCGAAGCACGCGATGAGCCTCTTCAGCAAGGTCGCGGACGCTCACGTCGCTGAGGCGCGCCCCCAGTGGCACAGGCGGCAAGGAGGGGCAGGAGCAGAAGGCGGCCGCCGCGCTGCATGCAGCCGACGTCCTCTGCCTGTGACGGGGCCGACCGTTTGCCACGCAACCCGTCTGTGCAAGGCCGGCAGTGACCGCGCTCTGCGGCGGCGCGCTGTGCTTGCGCCCACGCCGCACAGCAAGCGCGCATCGTCCCGTGCGTGCGAAGCACCTGGTTAATGCGCTCCGCCGTCTGCCCGCCCATTGAGTAGCTGCGGAGCGCGTGAGCGGGCGGCCCGCCACACGCAGCGCGCACTTCTAGCCCTGCCGCCTATGGCACTGTCCGGATTATACGGCGCCCTGTGTCACCGGCACACGCCCTCCGCCCGCGCCACGCAGTGGCAGTGCGAGCATGTAGTGAGCATCCTAGAAAAGTGTGTATGAATAGAAGAGTGAACACAACTAAATGAATGACCTCTGCGAGGCGCTGGAAATGGAGGGGGGTCCTTTGGGCAGCAGCTCCTGCCAGGCACTGGCAGTGCTGACCGCCTCAGCGCAGAACCAGTCGCCCCGTGCGTCAGCAGCGCGGGTGCCGCGGCGCAGGTTGCCTCCGGGAAGAGCTTCCAGACGATTGGTGCGGTTGACAACTCTGGTGCCAACACTGGCCAGAACACCGACAACACCGGCATTAACGGCCTTTTCAACCACGGTGCGCTCCGCCGCGCGCAGAGTCTGCACGCGGCAGAGCCGTCTCAAAACCCGAGCATGCGCCTGTGGCCCATGCAGCGGTGCTTTTGCATGCTGCCCGTTAGATAAGAAGTCTTGATCAGAGGCAGTGGTGTCTTGCGGTCTGACAAGACAAGTTTGCTGCGCACAGGCGACCCCAAGTTTGAGTATTTCCTGGACCCTACCCAGAACCCCGTGGCCGACTTCTTCGGCTTTCTCAACCCCAACAACACCTTCCTCGGCTCGGTGTCCGGGCCCAACGTGATCACGTATGCGCCATGCTTTGTGGGCGTGGCCCCCACCGGCGTCAGCCTCTCCGCGGCCGTGCTCAACGTGATCCCCGCGCTACTCGCCGTCACACCCACCGGTGCGCACCGTCCCTGGTTACTTGGGCGGAACTGAGGCTGCGGCCACTGTGAACCCTGCGCCAGCCTCCATTTGTGCGTGCTGCTGTGCGCGAGACCCTCAGCTGGACAACCTTGAGCTTCAACCAGCTATCATTGCGTCCTGCATGTTTGCATGTCAACATGCATACATGTCAAGTGCATGGAGCACATCTGCTGCACAATCTGTGCAGCCTGTTGCGCACGCTCAGCCGCTCCACCAGGGCAAGATCACTATGCCTACGCATGCTGTGTCGTGACGGCATGGCGTCTAGCTGTATGACCTCGTCCGCCCATACACCGAAGTCTCACCTGTCTCACCCGCCGCTCTCATGCACTTGTGCATGGGAGGTGCGTCGACGTCCACCACAGCATATTTGGCAGTCTCTAAACACTGATACTATGTCATGCGGTGCATGCTGGCATGCTTTTACGTCCCGCGCTGACGCTCTATCTGCCTAGCAGCCGCACATGGAGGAGAGGGCCGCCAGAGTAGCCTTGTATAGCTGACGGCCTGTGGTGGTCCCCATCCTCAGCCCCTCAGACATTTCACTGTGATACTGAGCAGCCCCGACGGGAGCGCGCAGGGGTGGGCATCGCCCCGCAGGGCGTCAACATCCAGCCCTCTGTCATCTACATCAGCCCGTACGGACTCAACGTTTCCCCGCAGGGTGCGCCCTGCCCACCGCCAGCCAAGGGCCCCTGCTGCCATGCAATGCACATGTGCTGGTGCGGAGGAGGTTTGTCGCGCAGGCATGCAGCCTGTCTGCGACTTGTCCCCATGCCAGAGTTCTGGCTGCGCATGCTTGCCCATGCAGCGGTGTTATGTGTGTCTGCCAGCGCATTGCCATGTGCGCTGTTCTGCTGCGGCTGCTCTTGGTCACGACCTGCGCTTGTCTGCGCAGGGTTCAACGTCCAGCCGCAGCTCATCGCCGTGACGCCCATTGAGTACAACAACCAGCCGCAGGTGCGCCGCCCCAGTGCAGCGAGGCCGTGCGGCCGCCCTGCGGGCTGACGCCCACCGCTTCCATCAGCTGCACAGCTTGCCGCTGTATCTAATCGACGAAGCGGCCGCAAGCAGGCGCCGATTTCAGGCTCTGCAGCCGGCAGAGGCAAGCTCTGTGTGCCGCCCTCCCCCTATCCTAACCCTATGCTAACCCAAACCTATGTCGCCGCAGGGCTTCAACTACGCGCCCGCGCTCATCTCGGTCGCCGGGCGCAAGATGCTGAGCGAGCCGCTCGACGCCATGGCGGCGGCGCGCAAGCTGCTGGGCGGGCAGGCGGGCGGCGCGCGGATCAAGAAGGCTGCGGACAACACGCCAGAGGGCCAGGCACTGGCGTTTACCGAGAGCTACGGCAGCTGTGCGCCGCGCCCCTGCGCGTGCCGAGATGCCATGCGAGCAGCGGCCCCGTGTGCATACGCGCGCACGCAGCGCTGGCCTCGCTGTGTGGCGGGCCGTGCGGCGCACAGCTTAGCGTGCCCGCAAGTGTCAACCTCCCTGCCTGCCCTCGCCCGGGGTCCTGCACCACCCGTTCACCCTAAAGCCAGGTGCTGCGTTTTGCGCCTCCGTATGGCGCATCTCTTGCCGGGAAATGCATTGCGAGCCAAGGCCGCCGTCTCCTGTGCCTCAGCTAAACATTATCAGGCCCTCGCGCCACAGCCTCCGGACTGCATCCTGATCCAAAACAACACGCGGCCGCCCAGCAGCGCACTCACGGCGCCCACGCGCGCGCGCAGGGGTCCAGATGCTCTCGGGGCTCGTCTTAAGCCGCGAGGGCAACCACAGCGACAACGCGCGCTCGTTCCTGAGTCAGACCATGGGCCGGACCGACCACTACCTGGAGCTGCTCCACAACGACACGCTCGGCAGCCTGCTCAAGTACCTGCCGCAGCCGCCCCAGTTCAACGCGCCCGTGGTGCGCCTGACGCAGCGTCGCTTTGCTCGCTCGGGTGCTGCCCGCCGCTGCTGAGCACGCAGCAGCCGAGTGACTTGTCAGGTTAGCTGTGCGCTGCGTTCGGGTGTGGCAGGATGAGGTTTTGTAGGGTCACTGCCACATGCACCTGACGCCACCAGCAAATGGTTACGGTTATAGGGTAGGGTAGGGTCATACAGCGCCAGTGCTTGGCCCGCTCTGCCGCCCGCCTGAGCAGATGGCCGTGCCGTGCATGCGGGTTTGCAGCGCCCCGACCGTCCAGGGTTTTGGACCCCAGCGCTCCGGCACTCGCGCTTCGAGCGGAAGGGTTTGGGCGCGCGCAGTTCTTCCAGGACGCGAGCGCCAACATCTCTTCGAGCACCCAGGGCTTCTCCATCATCAGCGAGCTCATCAACTGGGCGCCCTGCGCGGTCCAGCTGGCGCCCGGCGGCGTCGGCGTCAGCGCGTCCGCGCTCAACATCCAGCCGGACGGTGCGCAGCTCTGTCGCGGGGTGATAGGGCGGGCAGGCCACTGCTCACGAAGGCACGGGGCTTGATGCAGCCGCGCACAGAGGGAGGGGGTGGCAAGCCTGTGGCACACCAACTTACCAGCCGGACGGCAGGGGCGCCTGCTGGTGTATGCGTGCTGAGCATGGCGTGCCCTCGCCGCGGTGCTGCCGCTCAGATGCCAGGGACAGGCAGGGGCAGGGGCGTCCGGCCATCTGTGCTGCCTGGGCCGGGCCTGGCGGGCTGGGCGGCGCGCCAGAGTGACCATCAAGTTCATGCATTCACATGTGGGCGCAAGGCAGGCCTGTCGCATCCCAGGCGGGCGTCCAGGGAGAAGCTTGCTGCGCGGCCAGCAGGCGCCAGCGCGCTGTCCGCAGCGCCACAAAAGCCCTGGCGCTGGGCATGCTGGGCGAGCTCCCTGCATGGCAGTGCTTGGAGCTGATGCCGCTTGGTGCGCGCGCGCAGGCATCGTTGTCACGCCGCAGGGCATCAACGTGCAGCCGCAGGGCTTCAACGTCCAGCCGACGGCGCGCTCCCCGACCAGGACAGGGATTGATCACAGCATGCCCAGGCCCTTGGCTGGCTCGTGATGCAGTGAGCAAGGCGGGCTCCACTCACGTGTGCAGGTGTTAGCTGTCATGCCCCTCGCGGCCCGACATGCTGCAAATCGCATGTCCATCGGGCCACTGCCCGCATGCCTCGCAAAGGCGGTTACGCACCAGCATCCTTGTGCTCCTGTGCAGCTGCCGGGTCACTGTAGCACCTCACTGCCTGCCATCGCCACATGCTCCTTGCCTGGCAGAAGCTTGATGAGCAGCGGTGGGCCGCAGACACCCCCACTGCACATGTCACAAAATCTGACCGTATGGAGCCCCGGCCCTCTGCCATGCTGCATGTCACCTGTGCAAGCGCGGCTGCTGACACGCCGCTGTGCACCGCGCAGCTCATCTTCATTGGCCCCCTCGGCAGGAGCTACTCACCGCAGGGCGGCAACGTCTCGCCGACGCTGGTCCGCTGCCTCTCCACACAGTTTTGTCATGACATTTATTACAGCCTGGGCTCTGGCCCACCTCCTGAGCATGCCCTCATGGTACGCCTGGTGCAGATTTTGTGGTGAACAGATACACCTACAAGCTGTGTCGAGCCGGTCGCGTTTGACGCAGGTGTAGGAGACTCCTCGCAGTGCGCGCACGCAGCACCGCGCACAGCAGCCTAACCAAGCAGCGCGCGCGCGCAGATTGCAACTACCCCGGTGGCCACGAGCATCAACCCGCAGGGCTACAGCTGCGCGCGCACGGGCATCTCCGTCGACAAGGACGGCGAGGTCACATATAACGACCCGGGCGGCTGCGATGGGGAGTCGCCCAACAACGCCGAGGGCGGCACTGCGACCGGTGCTGCCAGCGGGTAAAGTTCCACCCACCGTGTGTCCGGGGACAGGGGCCGCTTGCAGACCCGCCCGCCGCCCCGCATGCCAGGGCTGGTGGCGTGCGGATCAGCCACTGCAGCAGCGCGGGGCGCGCGGGCCAGGACGCAACAAGAACCCCGCACCCCCTCGCCCTGCAGACCCCAAACCCCCGGGGGCGCCAGAGGTGCTGTAGTCAGGGCGCTGCTCGCCAAGGTCGTCCTCCAGCCGCGTACGTCAAGGCGCTGCATGTCCTAGGCTAGGGCATCGCCAGGGTTGCTGTTCAGCATTTTTGCCCGGGGCATGCTCCCAACCTCCAGCTGATGAGCGCCGCCCGGGTGCCAGGCGCAGAAGACTGCTGGTGTGACGGGGCTCCCAACTATCAAACCAACCACATGCATTGTTAGCTCTAGCTTGTCTACAAGGAACCAAAGGGGCACCAAGCTTGACGCTCTTCATGACGCGCAACTGGTAGCGAAGTGGAGTCTCCGCTCCACTGTGGAGACTGACTGGGCGGGAGTTTGTTTGTATCCACTGCGGCACAGGTCCCTGGGGCGCTTCTGGTATATCACCACACCGTTGGGGGTTTAGCACTCTCGGCCGACGCCGGACCCAGGACCGTGCTAGCTCTGCACGGCCTCCTGCGACATGTGGTGTGCACCGCGTGCCACCTAAGACCTAGATATAATCTAGCACAGACCCTGCCCAGGGCGATGCAGGCGGCGCACCCGCCCGCGGTCAGGCCCGCCGCCGGCGCCGGGTCCAGCAGGAAGGCATGCGGGTCCGCCCGCGCGGCGGCCGCGCCCGCGGCGGGCACCCATGGAGCGGCCCGCCGCCGGCCCGCTGCGCCGCGGCCGCCGCGCGCGGCGCTGCGCTTCTCCCGCACCCACCTGGCGGGCAGCAGGGCGGGGGTCAGAGCCCGACCTCGAAGCCTGACCCGGCATGTCAAAGTGGCCGCACGAGTGCCGCCGCTTTCAGCCTGTCAGCGGCCGCGCTCAGCGTCTTTGGGTGAGTGCGGCGCGTGCCAAGCCCCGCCGCCCGCCTGCGCTCCAGGCACAACGCTTTTGGCCCGGCCAGAACGGCGGTGCTGCCATAAAGGTGCGGGGTGGGGCCGCGCGCCGGGAGAGCGCCACGTAGAACTCGCGCTCGTCCACGCCGCGGCTGCCGTCGGCGTCCATCTCACGCAGCCAGAAGCCCAGGCTGGCCGCGTCGCCGCCCGGCGCGCCCGGCCCGCCCTCGACCGGCAGCGCCAGGCCCACCAGCAGCGCGCGCAGCTCGCCTGCGCGGCCGAGCACCAACTCTGAAGCCTACCCTACTCTATCCTACCCTACCATACCCTACCTTACCCTACCCTCCTTCCGCGCCCTGCAGATCACGGCCCCGCCACAGAGCAAAGGGCGACAGAGCACCCACCATGCACACGGCGACTGCCCCGCATCCTGCAGAGCATGTGTGCTGCAGAGCGAAGGCCGCCGCGCGGCAGCAGCGCGGGCAGGGCACCGGCGTCGATGCAGCCGTCGCCGTCACGGTCAAAGCTGGCGAAGATACCGGCCGCGGCGGCGCGGTCCACGCTGCCGTCGGGCGCGAGCAGCGCGCCGAAGGGCAGCGCGCGCAGCGCCATCTCCCGCACCGCGTGCATCCGCCACCTGCGCGCCGCCGCCCCCGCCCACCTCAGCATGCACGGTGGCCGGAGAGCGCTGGCCGAGCGTGCACCGGCTGCCCTGCAAGGACGCGCCCAGAGCGTGCATGGCAGCTGGGGGAGGAGTTACGGCACCAGGAGGGCCTTGGTGAGGGCCTGACGGCGCGTGCTGTCGCCCGGGCAAGGCAAGCACCTGGGCATCTCAGGCGCCTGACCTGCGCTTCGACACAGGCTGGACGCACTTGTGCAGGCATGCACCGTCGCACACACCTGCCACCCGCCTCAGCCTGGCGTGCTCAGACATGAGAGCTGTGCGCTCCAGCTCGCAAGCCCGGCGCGTCAGGGCGTGCTGCTTCACACGCGCATGCACAGGAGCAGCCCAGCCTGGCTGCGCAGCAGGGTGCCAGGGAGGCCTTCTGGCGCCACGACAGGGCACGGCACAGTGGACATAGTGTTAGGGTAGGGTAGGGCGATGGAGCGCGCCGCTTCCGGTGCGCGGCGGCAATCTTGCGGCGCTGCAGCTCCGGGACGGCCACCTGGTAGCCGCAGTAGCCCAGGCAAGCCGCCAGGCACGCCGCGCCGCCCGCCAGCGCCGCGGTCGGTTCCGACGCGTCGCCCAGCGCCGCGGGCACCTGCGCAGGCCGGGCGGGGGAAGCTCGCTGCCCCGGCGCTGCTACGACACATGCTGAGCAAAGGGTTGTCAGGTCTCATCGTTGGCGCGCAGCAAGCTGGGCACTCCGTCAATGCCTGTACCGCGCCGACGGCCCTGGCAGGCCCCACCGCGCATGTGTGGTGGCACGCCACGTGATTGGGAATACGTGTGGCCTCTCAGTCTATGTGTGCGGTCAGACCTTCAAGCCGGGCAGGCGGCTGCGCCTGCACGCTGGCGAACAGCGCGAGCGACGCGAGCATGGCCGCGGCGCCGCCGCGCACGTCCGCGTCAGCGGTGACGCCGGTGGTCAGCAGGTCGGCGCCGCGCGTGAGCGTGCGCGGCACGGCGCGTCCGCCAGGCCCCAGGTCGCAGCGGCCCAGCAGCAGCGCGCCGCCCCACGCCAGCGTCAGCAGCGCCACCTGCGCATGCCCGGCCGCGAAACGCGTCAGGGCCATAAACCCTATGGTTCAAAGCACTCCCTCTCCCAAGGCGCACGCCGGCGTCAGCAGCGCCGCCTGCGCATGCCCGGCCGCGCAGCGCGTCAGGGGCGCGTCGCCTGGGGCTGTGGTGGCCCTGTACCAGGCGCGCAAGTGCGCCAGCGTCTATGGCGCCGCCTGGTTGGAAGCCACGAACCGGAGTTGCTCCTAGCTTCTGAGGCTCACGCTGGCAGTGGGCCTGTGCGCGGGCCGCAGCGGCCCAACAGCAGCGCGCCCCGCCCCACGCCAGCATGAGCGACGCGGCTCGCACGAGCAGCCCGAGCCTCGCCGTCGCGAGGCGGGGGCTGATGCTGCGCCTGCCGCACGCCGCGTCTGTTGCTGCAGGCCCCTTGCCTGTCGGCGGGGAGGCATCCCGCCGCGGCCGAGCGCGGGCGGGGCCGCGTGGGCCGGGCGCGCGCCGTGCTGCCGGCGAGCGTGCCGATGCCGACGGCGAGGTCATGCTGCACCTCCTCGGCCGAGCCGCCGCCCAGGCCGGCCACGCCCACGATCAGCGCGTCCGGCAGCGCGCCCAGCACCGGCAGCACAACCCCTGCACGCGCGCGGCGCGACACCCTCGACACTCTTGTAGGGCCGGCATGAGCACACCTAATAGGACTGATGCGGCTTAGGGTTAGGATGCGACCCGGATGCAACTCACCCCATGCCACCTGGTCGGCTGCTTGCTGCGGCTTGCCGCGGGCACATGGCGTGTGCCCCCCCGCAGGATGTTGACACTGCCGCCATCGTAATGCAAATGCGTATATGCAGCCGTCCCGCTCCCACAGCATAACAGGGGCCGCCGATGATGCCCGGCTCCACCCCCTCCAGCAGTCTCGCTCTTCCATGCACATGACAGGCCCGGGCAAGGGGACGGGGGTCGGGGGCCGCGCCGCCGATGATGCCCGGCTCCACCACCTCCAGCAGCAGCTCGCTGCCATCCGCCAGCAGCCCCGCGCCCTGCAGCAGCACGTAGCCGTACACCGCCGTCTCCACCGCCGCGCCCGCCAGCGAGCCGTCGCTGCGCGCGCCGCCGCGCTTGATGCCGACCATCTACGCCGTCGCCTTTCCAACGGCGCTCAGAGTGTGGCCAGACTCGACGACTTGAAAGGCGTGTGCAGCCCCCTGCATGCACCCGCACGGCCACCCGCTCGCAGGCAAGGCGAGCGCCGGCCCCTGCACTCGCCCCATGCGACTGGCCTGAGAGCGCTCAGGCGTGGAGGCGCGGCGGCGTGCCTGGCGTGAAACAGCGTGCCCAGCGTCGCCGCCGGCGCCGCCAGCAGCCCCAGGCTGAGCAGCAGCGCGGCGGCGGCGCCCGCGCGCGCCGCGGTCGCGCCCAGCGCCCCGCGCGCGCCGCCCGCCCCGGGAGCCGCGGCGGGCGCCGCGGCGGCGGCCTCCACGCGTACGGCGCCGCTCGCCGCGTCCAGACGGGCGCGCGCCGGCCCGGCCGGGGCCGCGCCCGCCGCCGGCTGGTACGCTGCGCGGTGCACGGGCAGGCCGGTCGGGGCGCGGGGGCGCGCAGGCAGCCCCTCATCGACACCTGCGACTCTCTGGCGCCATGCAGGCAATGCAGCATACTGTGAATGGGGGCTGCAGTCATGGGCTTGGAGTCTGCATGCAGGGGCTGCTCCCGCCACAGAGCGGACCCGTGGCTGGGAACCGGCAGGGCCTGCCGGGCGCAGGGCAGCCAGCGCTGGGTCAGCGCTCCGGGGGCGGGGCCGCGCGCACCGACGCCGGCGATGCTGAGCCGCCGCGGCGCCAGCACGAGCGCGGCGACCTGCGCGCCGCGCTCGCCGCGCTCGCCCGCGCGCGCCTCCCCCAGCAGCCTGCGCGCCCGCACCCAGGCCCTGCTCACACGCTGCGTAGTCGCACCTGGTGTCCCGGGCAGCGTGTCGGGAGGGCAACGTCAAGGGCGGGCAAGTCCAGCACAGAGCCCCTGGCCGAGTTTGGGCAGCGTGGGGGGGCTGGCGCACCCGCCGAAGACAACGATGTCGCCGTCTGAGCGCAGCACCGCTCCGTCAGGGACGTCGCCGAGCACCACCAGGCTCTGCGCGGCCTCCACCACCGTGGAGCCTGTCAGCGGCTCCCGAACGTACAGCGCCTCCCCCCGCGGCTCACCGCCCAACAGCGCTTGCTGCGCTCGCGGCGGTGAGACCTCTGACCGTTGTGCGGTCGCCGCTGGCCCCTGCGACGGCTCCCGGGTGCCAGCCTGCACAGGCATTGCCATCAGCTTGACTATGCACGAGGACAAGATGACAAGATGGCAGCCGTGGTGACAGCACAGCGAGCGCCCTCCCTCGCCTGTGACTGCAGCCGCCTCCTGAGCAGCCTGCATTGTGCATGAGCAGCAGAACGCCAGCACCTCTGACACGCGGGTGTGCCTGCGTGTGTCTCTCGTGCGGCCAGGCGACAGCGAAGGCTTCTGACCATGGTCAGGCGCAGCAGGCACGTAGACAGAGCTAGATCACGATGGACAACATTGCTGCTCTGTCGACAGCTTTATTAAAGTGCAGTGTCTGTTTGGTTGATGATAGATGGGTCAATGAGGGTCTCATTGCTCATCATTGGGCGTGCACAATGATAAGCAATGCTGCCATGCTCAGCTCTCAGGCACCCCTCTAAAACAAGCCAGGTGAGAAGAATTTACTTCATCGCAACTTTTACACGCCTCTTGTTGTCGGCGCCCACCTTCCTTGCTTGGCCTTAGCAAGTCTGCACAGCGGCCGTAGGGGAGCCGATGCACGCATACGTGCCACACAAACGATTGTTAGCCGCAATAGCTCAGCTGCATTTTACCCTTGGCAGGCAATGTGCTCTGCTGGGCTAGGGGCATTGCAACGAGGCTCAGCCAAAGCCACGGCGAGCAAGGCTCTGCAAAAGCATCACGATTGCAGGTCCCTGCCACCCACGGCACGGTGCACACACTGCAGATGCACACATCCTGCCTCTCGCTTACCCACCCAGCGCACGCGCTCGCAGCAGAGCATTTTTTCGAGCCCGCTCCTCTCCACCCCCTCTGCTCGCCGCCGCTCGGCCGAGCGGCGGCCGCAGGGCGCCCGGCCGCCTCACTCGGCGGCAACCACGGCCGCGGCCTCTGCGGCCTCCACGGGGTCGCGCGCCGCGGGCGCGAGTTTGTGGCCGCAGGGCGCCCGGACACCTCACTCGGCGGCCACGGCGGCGGCCTCGGCGGCCTCCATGGGGTCGCGCGCCGTGGGCGCGTACTTGGCGCTCTCCGCGGCCAGCGCCTTCTGCCGCTCGGCCTCTTCCAGCTTCTCCAGCTCGCCCTCGGCCTCCGCCTTCTCGTACCAGTCGTCCGCGTCCGCCCACACCTGGCGCGCGGAGGTACAGGGGTCTCTTATGCGAGCCCCAGACGTCCGCGTCCGCCCACACCTGGCGTGCCGAGGGGCGGGGGCCTGTCGTGCAGGCCCCAATCGTTCGTACCTGCCCACACCTAGCGCGCAGGGGGGGCGTGCGCCTGTCGTGCAGGCCCCCTCGCGAGCGCGTCGTGGCCCAAGAGCAGCGGAGAAACGACCTCGGGCAGGAGTCACTGGCGGTGCTGCCTGCACTAGCAGCGGCTTGCAGCAACCCAACTGCCGTGCTACCTGGTTCTCCGCAGTTAGGTACCGGTTTGCCTCCCAGGCAGCGCTCAGAATAAGGAGCGCGCACCGCTTGGTGTGAAAAGCCCCTGTCGCCGCCCTTGATCTTCATCGGCTGCGCGTAGTTTGTCCGCAGCACGCGCCCGTACAGCTCCGAGTTGTGCATATTGTCTATCGCGTCGGCCGCGTCCTGCGCAGGCAGGTTCCCTCACCAGCTGGCGGCCGCTGGCAGCTAGAGGGCGCGCGAGGCCTGCACTCGCTCAACCAGCTAGCCGTCGGGCGCCGCACCTCCTTGCTGTCAAATTCCACAAAGCCAAAGCCGCGGTGCTTGCCGGTGGCATGGTCCATTGGGATGTTGACGTCCTTGATATCCCCGAACGGGATGAACGCAGAGTGCAGGATGGCCTCATTCACGCTCTCCTCGAGCCCGCCTACATACAGCGTGGTCTTCGGGTTGGCGCCCTTACCACCCACTGCCACCGTGGTGCTCTGCATGCCCCGCCGCGGCGGCGCACGGCCGCGCCACCGGCACCAGGCACGGCGCGCGCGTAACCTCGCGCCGCGCTAGCTTGCAGAACGTCGCTTGTCAGTGTTGCGCTTTCCAGGTCCCAGGAGGCACTATAGGGCGACCAGGCAGCGGGTGAAATTGCAGAGCACCACAAACAGCATACCAAACGCAAGCACAAAGAAGGCCTAGACAAGCAGTCTACACCGCCGCCTATTGTCTTAGTGCACCTCGGTCGTAACAGAGATTGGTGACACTGCTGCTTGCCTTTCAGCCTGGTTCTGCAGAGCGGGCCTCAACCCTGACAAGTAACAGAACGGGGTTACACGAGCGTTTCACCATTTGATTGATCACGCAGCACGGAGCGAGTGCCAGCATCACTGCAACAAACTTAGCATGGATACCGAGGAGGATCCAGCGCGTCCCCCGCTGGTGCGCACATTGACGCGGCACGCACGCGTCAACTTCACAGTGGCAGCGCCGTGACGCTCGAATTCAGGGCACTCACGCCCTCCGCCTGACTGCCAAGCGTGAATGCAGGCCTGGTCTGGCGCCTACGACACTGAGGGCAAGCCGCACGGCCAGGTATTCCACGGTTCTCAGTGGGATACCCCCAGGACTGCCCCAAGCGCCTTGCGCTGCACAAGTAGGTCTCTGAGTCTACAGGGTGCTGACGGGGGAGGGGGGGCGCTCTCACGCGACCGCAAGCACTTGCTCTGCTTCCTACTTACAAACAGCTGAGACGGTGCTGAGCGCTGGCAGGCCGGCAGCCTGGTATGTGCCTGGCTGTGCATTGCTTTGAGCCGAGCGGGCCTGGCGGGGGCAGGGCGTGCTCACATACCCGCCGCCGCCGCATGCGCTCGCTGACGACGAGAAGGCCGAGGACGCGGCCGCCGAGCAGGGCGCGTGCTATGCAGGGGAGCTCGTGCACGGCGTGCGGCAGGGCCGCGGCAGGTACACCTGGCCGCCGGGCGCCCCACAGGCGCCCGGCGCGAGGCCGGCAGCGCCTGGGGGCGCCGCCGCGGCCTGCGCCTGCTACGAGGGCGGCTATGCGGCCGGTCTGCGCGAGGGTCAGGGCACCATGACCTATCCAGATGGCGGCCGCTACGAAGGCGCGCGGCGCCCCTGCTCACCGGCCTCGGCAAGAATGTATGGGATTGCGCGCCTGCGGGATGGCTGGCTATACATTCGCAATACCGATGCCACTTGCAGGCCCTCATACAGGTTGCAAGGACTGGCAGCATGCAGCTCCCTGCGCCCTGGTGCTACATGCACCCTGGGCGCAAAAGCACGGCCATGCAGCCTGAGTGTGAAGGCACCTGTCAAGTCCGTCTGCTGTCCGCGGCCGATGAGCATGCGGGCAGCCGCGCGCCGAGTGCGCCGCGAGCGCGCAGGCGAGTGGGCCGCCGGCGCGCGAGCGGGCTTTGGCACGTACTGGTACCCGGGGCGGGGCGACATGTACCAGGGCGCCTGGCGCGCCGGCCGGCGACACGGACAGGGCTCGCAGCACTGCGCGGCGCTTGAGGCGCAGTGCATTGGCGACTGGTGCGTGGGCGGGCACGCGCGCTCAGCCCATGCGGGGTCTGTGCGCCCACCAGGAGGAGCAGGGCGAGCACTGCCACGCTGCGCGCGTGATCCTCCCAACCAGCGCCGCTCTTTCTGTGACAGGCACAGGCACGCACGCAGCGGCTGTGCTCAGCTGACAGGCAGCGCTGCCAAAGCAGACTCCGTGGGGGCATGATGGGCGTGCTTGCTCAATCATACACCTCAGATCAGGGATGAGCATACGGCCACGTTGAACATGGCACGTTCCCTCTGCATCGGATGGGAGGCACCGCATGTATGCCTGCTGCATCCTGGCATTGCCAAAGAGCCAGGCCGACGACAGAAGCAGCCCGCTGAGCTGTGGCATGCGCGCTCCAAACACCTGCTGGCACGGCTCTAACACAGCCTGGGTTGCCTGCTTCCATGGAAAGACAAGGCCTCAGTACAACCGATCTGGCGCATGCTGCGTACAGGGCTGACGGGCGATTTCTGAGCGGGCGCCTGGTGCTGAAAGACGGCGGGTGGCTGTGCCTGGACGCTGGCCAGGCGCGCAGTCAGGCATATTAATGTGCATGCAGGGCCTAGGGAAGTCAACACGGGGAGCGCTGCTCAGGGCCGCGTGCAAGCGTGCTTCTGCGCGCCTTTGTCGAGCATGCCCGCTAACTGCTGCATTGTTCACCGCGTTGTGACAGTAGCAGCAGACGCAGCGCTTGCTGGAGCGCAGCAAGCTGTCCTGACCTGCATCGTGGTCTGCAGGACGTGGCACGCTGCCACTACCAGAGCGCGGAGGACATGGCGCAGACGGGCAGACTCACCGCGGACGGCTGGCTGCCGCTAACCAGTGTGTCTGCCTTGTGAGCACACTCAGAACATGCACACAGAGGCCAGCCCCTCACACCGTTATGCTGCCTAACCTGGTGCTCTGATTCCCAATGACGCAGGAGAGCGCCCCAAACTTGGTACTGGCCTCGGATGTAAGGTTACAAGTCCTACTGCCTCAGCGAGCACAACGAGAGCGTTGCTACCTCGCATAAGCTGCACCGTGCACGTGCCTCCTCGCTAGGCACAGTCTGAGAGCAGGCCGGCAAGGGCAGCGTACGGCGAGTGCGCTTCGGCCTCACCCAGCCATCTTCTTCTGCTGCCAGTACACTGCAAAGAAGGGGATGCCGAACGGGATGCTCACAAAGAGCGTGATGGCCACGCCCCACTTCAGGTGCTTGTGCTTGATGTTCCAGGCCTCATACATGTGCTCGGCGTGGATGTAGTGCGGCACATCCTGCGCGCGCGAGGTGCAGTTTGGGATACATGCGTGAGCTCGGGGTCTAGCATGCAGCGGTTGGTGGTATAGAAGCGCCAGGCGCTGACCGGCGCGCAAGGCCCCACACCCCTCCCTCTCACGCGAGATGCGCTACATAACAAGGCCCCCAGCCTCTCCGAGCGATGCGGACTGAGGAAGAGCGCACGTGGCCACCCGCAAAGGCAGGCTTGCCGGTGTGGATGCCCCGCGCGAGCCTGGGCGCGTCAAGTGCCAGCCTCCGCAGAGCGCCCGCCGCCACAGACATCGTCCTGCCTCCCTGACTGCGCGCTGCCAGGTCTCTGCACGACTCCTTGGCTTCCTGTGCCCTTGGCGAACTGGGTCAGCTTGCCTTTGCAGGGTACACATACCCTAGGCGCAGAGCCCCGGAAAGCGCCGGCGGAGCCTGCTATGTGGGCCTGCACAGGTAGTCAGTAGCCTCGTCGTAAACACCTTTCTTCCTGAGCACCAGCGTGCGGCGCTCGCTGCGCACAATGCCTGCCGCAGCAGCGAGGTTGGAGTGACGGCATGGATTATGAAGCCGGGGAGTACCACAAGCTTGCCATCAGACAGTTCCCAGCCCGCGCTCTCCGTGAGACCGCCGAGGGCCGCTTCTGGAAGCGCTTCAAGGCGCCCGTGGTAGCGCAGCAGGTGGGCGCTCGTTATGCTATGCTCTGCTATGGAGTTGGCACCAGCCCACAGTGAACTGGTGCTTTGTGAGCTGCTCCAAGCGTATCACGCGTGCAGTTTGTGAAGCGTGCACAGCCGTTTGACGACTCGGGTGTGTCGGCAAGGTGGGCGCGGTCTCGCACGTGGACTTCAGCCCGGTGTACCCCTTCCACTATGCCGTCACTAGCTCCACGCGCGTCATTATATACGACGCGTTCACGCGCCAGGCATGCGCGGCGGCCCCCTGCTGGCTCCTGCTCGCCTTGTCAGGCCCCGCTCTTGGCGGTTGCTTTTTGCAGCGGTGCACCCCCGCTCGGACTGGTGCCTGTTCGCCCAGGCCTGCACCATAGGCCCAGCGCGTGCGCGCGCCAGGTGCGGCGCACCATCTCGCGGTTCAAGGACCGCGCGTACTCGGGGAGCTTCAGGGCGGACGGCAAGCTGCTCGTGGCGGGCAGCGAGGACGCGGTCGTCCAGGCGCGCGCCTTTCCTACCCTAAACCCCTGATCCAGCCCTTGCGCCGCCGCGGCGCACGCCCCTGGTCGTCGGCCTCCCTGCTGCGTCGGAGGCTGGCAAGGGGGCGATGTGACCTCTGGATTATTGGCACAAGTGCGCTGACGTGCGGTCAGCCGCGCTGCAGGTGTTTGATACGAACAGCCGCACGCTGCTGAGGCAGCTCAGGGGCCACAAGCGCGCGGTGCGCGTGGCGCGCTACGCGCCGGACCGCCTGCACGTTCTGTCCGCCTCCGACGACACCACCGTGCGGTGCCCTGCTGCAGATGCTAGCAACCTCAGTAATATGCTGCAGTAACCTGCTACATCGAGGACGAAACAGTTTTGTGGAAAGCGAGCGTGGACTCCAGGCGACCGGCCCTGCATTGAGCCGGCGCGCTGCGGCCTCATGAGCTGCGCCGCGGCCCCTCGCCCAGCCACGCGGCTCAGGCTGGTGACGTGCTGCGCGAGCCGTGAGGGCACAGCAAGGAGGCAGGCCCCAGCAGGCGGTCAGGTCCATGTATATGGCATTGAGCTTTGAGATGATCCAGGGCGGGCGCAGGTGCGGCTGTGGGATGTGAGCGCAGGCGAGCAGGTGGCGCGGCTGACCGGGCACACCGACTACGTGCGCGCGGCGGCGGCCAGCCCCACCTCCTCCGACACATGGGCCACCGGTGCTCCCCCGCAGCACACATATACCACCGCAGCCCCTCCTTCTGCCAGGTGGGTGTCTGGCACCAGTGGGTGGTCTGGCACCAGTGAAGGTAGCTGGGCGGGTGTATGGTGGTAGGTGGGTCTTCAACACATTACTAACTTTGTGACGGGTCTATGCGTTTGCTATGCCTGCTGCCCGTCGCATGGAGACATACCGTAACGTGGTGTGGAACATAGGCGACAGTGCCTGCGCTCGCCGGGCAAGTGCGCGTGCTGGCTGCGCGCAGGCGGGTATGACCATGCGGTCAGGCTCTGGGACACGCGCGCCAAGCAGGTGCGGGCGAACGAGTCTCAAGGCGGCCCTGTTGGCACCGCGTGAAGAGCTCCCCCAATGCTTTGTCTGAGGATGGGGATTGCGCGCACCTGCTTAATGCGGCCCCCGACGTCTCGTGAGCAGGGACCCATGCACGTCTGTGGCAGACCTGTGCTGCCGAGCATGCCGTGGATCAAAGCAAGGGCACATGCCTTCCGCTACGCGACTTCCGTTCTGAGCACTGGCGTATAACATTTGTCATGTGCGTCTCGCCATCTATCAGCGGCCCACCTGCGCCGTGGTTGTCACCCGGGAGGGGCAGGTCGAGTGTGGAGGGTGGGTGCGTAGGCCGCGGCGGCTGCTCCCCACCTTGGACTAATCTGCTCCAGCACCCGGCCCATTTTGGAAGGCGCGCGAGCGGCCGCGCAGGCGGTGATGACGCTCGAGCACGGCGCGCCGGTGGAGGACGCGGCCTTTTTCCCGGCGGGCGGCCTGCTCGCGTCCGTGGGCGGCACCGCGGCGCTGGTCTGGGACCTGGTGGCCGGCGGGCGGCCGCTCGCGCGCCTGGCCAACCACCAGAAGACGGTCACGTGCTGCGCGGTGTCGCCGTTGGCCGGGCCGGCGTCGGCCGCCGCGCCGCGCCTGCTGACCGGCTCGCTGGACGGCCACGTGAAGGCGCGCGGCTTGCGGCAATCGTGGGGTTTCTTTTGGATGTGCGTTAAGGGAGATATGAAAGCGTCGGCACGACACCGCCCAATGACGTTGTCAGCTGCACAGGGCTGATGCTGATGCTGTGTCAGCAACGGCCGCCGCACTCGCTGGCCAAGTCGCCATCATATTCAGCGGGCTTCAGGTCGTGGTTCTGCGGCATTTCGAGTGACCAAGGCTTTGAGAGTGACCAGGGCGCCCAAGGCAGACGGGCGTGAATGCGTCCTGAACACGCCCCGGCCTGCGACCCCGCCCCAGCCGGCCTGTGAGAGCGCCCCCGGCCCCGCCGACGCGCGCGCTATTGGGGTCGCTATTGGGGTTAGGCCTACCCTAACGCGCGCGCAGGTGTACGAGCTGGACGGCTTCCGCGTCACGCACGCCAGCCGCTACCCGGCGCCCGTGCTCTCGCTCGGCCTCTCGCCCGACTGCGGCCTGCTCGCCGTGGGCACCGCCGACGGCGCGCTGTGCGTGCGCCGGCACAAAAACCCTAAGCCCGCGGCCGCGGGCGCGCGCGGCGCCGCGCCGGCCAGGCGCGTACGCTACGGCCCGCGCCTCAGCGCGGCCAACTACCGCTATATCGTGCGCGGGCGCTCCGAGAAGGCGGCCGCGGACGACGTGCGCGTGGCGGCGCGCCGCCGCGCGCGCCTCGCGCCCTACGACCGCGACCTGCGCCAGTTCAGGCGCGGCCCGCCCTGATCACAGACAGTGAGAAGGTTCATGAGGGACATTGGACCCCCGCACTGCCCAGCCCTGCAACTGCAGCCTGTCCGAAGCAGGGCTGTACGCAACCCGGCCACCAGATGCAACCCACGCTCCACGCCCTGCACCAATCAACATGAACCGGCTGCGCGCTGACCCTGGTCATATAATTGACTTATTATCACTCCTGCCCCGCAGGTACCGCGCGGCGCTGGACGCGGCGCTGGCGAGCGGGCGGCCGGAGGTGGTGGCCAGCGTGCTGGGCGAGCTGGCCGCGCGCGCGGGCCTGGCGCCCGCGCTGGGCGGGCGCGACGCGGGCGGCCTGGCGCCGCTGCTGGGCCACCTGGCGCGCCACATCGCCGACCCGCGCCACACGCGCCTGCTGGCCGGCGTCGCGCACCGCCTGCTGGACGCGTACGGCGGCGTGGTGCGCCGCCGCGGCACTGGATGCCCAGCAGCGCGCCCAGGTTGAGCGAGGCCCGGTCGGGGTCGGGCGCACCGCAGTCCGCGCACGCGTAGTTGCCGGGCACGCCGCGCAGCGCCTCCAGCGGCGCCTGCGGGGCGGCCGCGTGTGCGGGTCGGCGCTCTGTTGGGCGCGGTGCCGCTGGCAGCAGGCCGGCCCGGCGGAGCGCACGAGCGCCGGCTCCGCGCTGTGTGCGCGCACGGCGGGCGCGCTGCTGCGTGCAGCTCTTGACACCCGCTACATGCATGCGCGTGCCCTGGGAAGGGTGGCGACCTGCTGCCGAGCCGGCACGGGCGCGCCGCGCAGGTGGGCGCGTCGCCGGTGGTGGACCAGCGGCTGCGCGTGCTCCGCGAGCGCGTGGCGGGCGAGGTGCGCCTGCAGGCCGAGCTGCTGCAGATCCAGGGCGCGCTGGAGCCCATCCTGGCCGCCTCGCTCGGCGGCGGCCGCGGCGGTGCTGGCGCGCCCGTGGGCGCCGCTGCGGAGCCTGCGCCTGCAGAGATGCAGCCTCTGGAGGCTGTTGCACGGACAGAGGAGTAGCGCTGTGGCGCGAGGAGACTTGGGAGTGTTTTAGGACGTTCAGGGTGCTCAGATTTTGTATGCTGTTTGATTTATTCTGGTGTGTTAGCTGCAGAGTCGGTTGGTCCAACGCATGCAGAGATGTTATTGTGTTGTCCAGCATCTGTCTGGCTGTGAAGCAGTGCCACCCGGTCACCTGCTGAGATGGTGCCATGCATGATGAACCCATGGAATAAACCTGGTTTTGCTTTAAACTGCTGTGGTGGCTGTCACTGTGAGACTCATGTATGGATGCTCTGGCTTGCGCTTTGTTACTTTACTTGCAGCGTGCGACACACACAGCTCGCTGTACACCACGCGTAGAATGTCATCCTTTGCTTGCAAGTAGCAGATCAGCGTCTTAGCTAGACCAGCGCCTTTGCTGCTGAACCCCCAGTGCCTGTCAGCTGGAGAGGACTCCAGCCTTGCGCACATGCAAGCCGGAACCGGTGACGCACGTTCAGCATTCTGATGCACAGCCTTTGCATGCGCACAGTCTGGTGCTTCAATGTGCTACGTTTTGCGCGCTTTGAGCCGAGTGCTGGCGCACGGGTTTGCACAGAAAGGCGGCGCAAGGCGCAAGAGGGCCTGGTGGAGGGCATAGCGCTGGCGGCGGCCTGCATTGCCGCTGGGCTGTTTCAGCGCTTTGTCGGACAGAGGCACCAGCTGCTCCAGAAGGAAGGTAGCCGGCCCGCAAATTTAGACATCACCATGCTATGCGTTAGCATCCTGTCACCCATACACTGCCTTTGAGACTCAGACGACGCTCACGTTTAGCGGCCGCGCGGCAGATGAGCTCGTGCTGGCCAAGGAGGCCCTGGTCAGCGCGCAGCATGCCTTGAAGGCGTGCGCGCACGAGCGCGACGACGTCAAGTGCCGCTTGACCGAGCTCAGGTCTGCTCAAGCTCGTCGTGCAGTGTCATTGGTGCGTGCGCACACCGGGCAAGCAGGCAGGTGTGCGGCGTGAGCTTGGTGCCGCTGGCAGGGGCGAGCTGGGTTCAAGCAAGAGCGAGCTCGAGAGCATGCGGCGTGAGTTGCTCCTGCACAAGCGGTGCGTTTTTGAATGCAATAGCACACAATCCCCATCTGGCCTCCACATGACAATACGCTGTGCGCCACTGATGCTTAGCCTGCCTCGCCAGAGATGCATGACAGCCCCTGCTCACGTCCTGTACTGCATGCTGCCTGCAGGAGCTTGGACTCGGTGCACTCTCAGCTGGACGACAGAGACTATGAGCTGCGCTCGTCCCGCGCCAATGGCTACTGGACCAGCAACGGCGAAGGCGATTAGACGTCCGGGTCAAGCAGCACGCTGACACGCACTGTGTGCGCTGTAAGTGCGGTTATCGCTCAGTGTGCAAACCGTTCAACTGGTGCGCATAGAAGCAAAGGCCAACCAACGCATGCATTCTAGGCAGAGAGGTGCAACACAGTGTAGCAGTTTGCCTATGTACATGCACTGTTTTGCTTGTTTGTTTGTTTGTGCATAGCTTGCATTCATGCCATCCACGCTTTTCGCTCATTGGCAGAACACTGCCACTTGTTTTAGGTGTCAGCATGCCCGCCATCATGCATGCAACATGCTCATGCATTGCACCGGCTGGGTGCTGTGCATGCGCCGAGAGCCATATGCATTCCAGGATGTGTGATCCCAGCATGACACCAAGCGCCTGCGTCCTACTGTCCGCTTACTGGCACATGGCTTTGCTGCACAACCCCCCAAATCCACAAGGGAGATGAAGCTCGGCTGAATGCACACTGCCAGAGAAGCAAGCAAGCGCCTCACAGGGCACAGCCAGCAGACAAGCCCCAGGACCAATTCAACCCAGCAACAGTACTCGGACACAGCCTTTGCAGCTTGCCTCAGAACAGGGCAGGCGCCCCTGCCTACTTAACCCCTTTACAACACAGTGCTGCGGTCCTGACAAACGCTTGCCAACTCGTGCCGCATGTATACTCACTATGCTACCAACGTGCCTGCTTGCAGCCACGCACGACGGTCAGACCCTTGATGTCTGTTCCGCCCGGAACGTCACACTCAGCTCTCACTACCCACGTGATGACAGGCACTTGCATGGTCCTGTTCGTTGTCAGGATGCACGCTCTGCAGTGTTACGCTGCAGTGATGCTGGGCAAACACCCCCGCGCCAGTTCACTGCAAATACCGCTCGCCCTTGCTGGTGTCCTGACACCTTCCTCCGAACATGCTTTCGCTCAAGTGCATCACTCTGCTCTCATCCTCGCATTGCAGCTCCCCTTCACCACCCTTAGAACCTGCGTATGGAACAAAGGGCGCCACCCGCGGCTAAAACCACATTTCCTGCTCGGGGGCGCTACCCTCGCATGCGTGTCACATGTATTGTGCCAAGCACGACAGCTGTGCACACTCGTGGCATTGCACACGTCAGCGCCGCAGGGCGCATTGCGCGTGACGACATCCAGCGCGAGCACGAGCGGCAGCGCGGCGCGCGGGTCGCGCGGCGCTGCCCCGGCCGACGGCACGCTGCGCGGCAGACGGCACGCCCGCACCTCGCCGCGCGCCTCGCGCCGCGCGGCGGCGGCCGCACGGCGCAGCGACCGCACGGCTTGCCAGCCACGGCTTGCCAGGCACGGCTTGCCATCACACGCGCAGCTTGATGCCGAGCATGGCCGTCGTGCGGCGCTTGGCATCGTCCGCGCCCGCGCCCCAGGGCGCGGTCACATCCAGCGTGAGCGCCAGCGGCGGCGCCGCGCCCAGGAAGCAGGGCACCGCCTGCGCGCGCGCGGCCAGCACGCGCGCGCGCAGCCGCGCGTCCGCGCGCAGCTTCAGCCCCGCCAGCGGCCTGCGGCGCGCCGCGCGCGCTGCCGCTCGGGGCCGTGCAGCGTGCGCTTGCACTGTCAGGCGCACGGGCTCTCGCGCTCGAACACCAGCGCGGGCCTCAGGAGAGCCTTGCAGGACAGCATGGCCTTCGGCGCTCGTCGACACTGTGCGATCCCTTAGCCTCCCGTTACGCCTTGCAGGGCATCACGCCAAGATCCACGAACCAATGCAGCGCCACGCAGTGTACCTCAACTGCAGACGGTGAGAAGCCAGGGCGCAGCATGCCGTGCCACTTCCACACACTGTTCCTATCAGTCATCAAGGTCAGTGCATGGCATGCGTGCTGCAAGCACGGCATCACAGGAGGCAGCAGAACGGCGCGCCGGCAGGGATGCGGGCGGGTCGCTGGAGCCGGCGGCCTCGGGGCGCCGGCGGGGGCGCGCCTGCTCTTCACGCAGAGCACAGGCCCCATCGCGCCGCTGAACGCGGCGGCCACGGACTGCACCGCGCCCGTGCGCAGCTTGGCCCGCGCGCTCACCGCCGCGCCCTGCATAGGGCGTGCCTTCAGGCGCTCAGTCAACCTGGTCATGCCCTACAAGGCGAAAGTACACCCGCCCTGTGGCCGGCGCCCTGCGCATGGCAGCAGGCGGCGTGCACCGTGCCTTGCTCTGAGCTAACACTCTGTGCCCAGACTTGCTGCTCCGGCTGGTAGATGTTTGCTGTCCAGGCGCCATGACAACCAGAGGCTAGAAGGCTAGCATGGTGATGGTCCGCAACGGCCTTGCGTCACACATGCGACGCTTCTGACGAGCACTTGAGTGAGTGTGCCTTGAACGTCAGGAAATTACTGTGCAGCAGCACGCACCAGCCAGGTGTCCAGCTGCAAGCTGGCCTTGTACGCGCAGTCGGGGCCGCAGTACACCGTCTGCGCCAGCTGCCCTGCCGGCCCATCCCACCCCTTGACTTTCACTTGACCTGCAGCAACAGCGTATGAGTCCCTGGTGTGGGCATGGCACTGCTCGCGGCCCGTTGCATCCGGCGGGCGGCGCGCATGGCTGCGCATGCACTGCCAGCATACGTATCGGCCTGAGCGTCCCGATGTTGCTCGCCGGCGTGCCAGAGCGCTCAGCGGCTCCTGCTGGGTGCCTCGCTGGGCGCGTTGGCCTGGCCCGTGCCTGATCGCCCTCGTAAGCAAGCGTGGCACTGGTGCGCGCACATCGGCATATTGTCTTCACAGCACGCATACAGGCCACAGCCTGAGACCGAACTGGCCCAGCGCAAGGGGGCTGCGCATGCCTGAGCAGCCCCAGCTGGCTGTAACAGAGCTTGTGGCAGCCCAGGCGTGAAACATGGGCAGAGAGGGCTGCATGACCGCACGAAGCGGCCAGGCAGGTGCCCACCTCTGGGCAGCAGCGTGTCCCATCTGCAGGAGAGCCGGGCCAGCGCGCGCTCGGTTGCAAAGCTGCGGGACAACTGCGATGCGCCGCAGCGCAGCGTCAGCGGCGCGCGCGCGGCCGGGGGAGAGTGTAGCACAGCCGAGGGTCACACGGCCGCACCTTGAACGCCGGCGTGGGCACAAGGAACCACCGGCCGCCAGGCACGGTCTGCGTCATCTCGAGCTTGCCACCCAGGAATGGGCGCTGAACGCCTGCCACCGTGTCCTGCCGCAGCGCGTGTGCACGAGGCTGGAGCTGCAGCGTGAGGTCCGCGTGCACATATAGCCTACTCATCACAGCACTTGGCGGCGCCGGCAGCCGACATGAGGTTGACTGTTCGCGCCTTTGTTGGGCTGTCATGCCGCAGCGACCAGCCCTTGCCGCTGAGCTTTGCACTCAGCACCGCGGATGGGTTGGTCTGCGACAAGCTCAGCTGCAGGCCAACACCCGAACACTGGTTGGTTGGCCAATGTAAGGCACCAGTTACATTTTTGGCACGGGAATGTGCTCAGGAGGAGGCCGCTGCCCAGCATTGCAGCTGCTGTCATGGAACGCGACCACGCGCCTGTAGGCCCTTTGCCAAGGTGAAGTTTAAGGTGTTTCTGTTGATGACCTTGGTCTGACCGTTGAGTTGTATTTGTTCCTCAACAGACACCAAACGCATGCTTGCCGCAAGCTGTCACAACGCTCAGCGGTGGCCTGACGAGGCGCAACTTGCTCGATTGCAATTGAGCAAACTCCAACCACCAAGCAAGAAAAACGAGGGCTTAAAACGAGGGCGCCCCATGCCTAATTTGCATCAGCCGGGTGCTGAGCGGCCAATTGCCAAGAAAGTAGCTCACACCGCTGCGCCAGTGCGGCAGTGCTCCGAGCACCCGTTTGTTCCATAAGCTGCCCACACAGCAGCCACCTGCAATTTGTGCCAGGGGAGCGGTGCCAAAATGGTCCGCTTGTCTCGCAGTAGCGCGCACGCTAACGCCATATGCGCTGTCGCTCGCGCGTCAATAGTGAGCCTGGTGAAGGCGGGCTGCTGCAAACCTGCCCCCCCTTAGACACTGGCACCTTCATAGCGCAGCACAGTCGAGAGCGCACGCCGCCCGCGCCTGACGGCGAGTGCGGCTACCTGCCGGAGTGCATCTTGTTGTGGAAGCACTGGCAGGCATGGGCGCAGCTGTGACACCTCCCATGATACCCCAGACAGCACACTCTAAGCGCGCAGTAGTGCACATGCAACCCACGCTGCTCCAGCGCCTTTCGCTCTGTATGACGGGCCCCCGGACGCGCCCTAGAGCTGGGGTGCCGCACAACAGCTCTGCAGGATCTCGCTGCAGCGCGA
>JAABUV010002078.1_pt1 | contig 27890 bp, 54 predicted proteins | sample 5559971 | NCBI WGS metagenome assembly JAABUV01 (sample SAMN10711881, study PRJNA513362) | rock metagenome | isolation source: Antarctica rocks | place: Antarctica: Victoria Land, Knobhead nord | collected 2015-12-19
GCACCGGCCCCACCTGCCGCCCGGCCCCGCGCGCGCGCCCGTCGGCCCTTTTGCACGAGGGAACCATCTGAGGGGTTCTCCACCACCTGCTGCAGCACCGGCGCCACCTGCCGCCCGGCCCCGCGCCGCCCCGTCGGCCCGATCGCATGGGATGAGAAGGATTCTCCCTCTTCTACAAGGGTTGTGCATTCTGAGTGTGTCGCCGCCAGCATGTTGCGAGGTGCCGCACGAGCACGACCACAGCTCGACTCAAACAGCTTATGCAGAACATCTCCTCGCGTGCTCATGCGCCGCCGCCTTTGTGGCGCTTGACTCCGGTCTTGATCGCAATACCAGTGAGCAGCCGGCAGTTCACACTGCACACAGAGCGATGCGGAGGCGAGCGACGAGGAAAGGAGGGCCTGGCGCGCGCCTCCGCGATGTTCTTCCCGGGCCGCACGAGGCGCAGCGCGGCCTCCAGCGCCGTGTGCGCGGCCGCCAGGACCTCGGCCGCCCGGCCGTCCACCGGCGCAGCGGCGTCAGCCTGGACCAGCAGCGAGTGCGCGGCCGTGGCGATGAAGCCGTCGATGTGGCAGCCCAGGTCGCTGCCGGCACACCCCGACCAGCGTCAGCCCCACCTGTTGGGTTGGGCGCAGGCCTGCACACTGCTGCGTTCGCCCTGGCAGACCAAACATACAGAACACCAGTGGGTGCCGCCTCCTCTGCATGGGGAGGCGCGAGGCAAAGGCGCACATCTTCACCAGGTCCCCGTCCCTCAGCTCGGTCGCGTCCTCCGGCAGCGGCGAGAAGTTGGCGACCACGCTGCCAGGCGCGCCCCGCGTCAGGGCCCCGCTCGGCTGGCAGGCACCAGGCCTGCCGCAACGCGCGGCGCGCGCGCGGGCCCGCGCCTGTTCACGGATAGGCATGTCGGGAACGCGATGCCTTTCTCAACCTTCTCGCCCTTCTCGCCCTTCTTGTTGAACACCTTCTGCGTGGCTCTGCAGAGGCGGGCCGGCTGTCAGCATATGCTATGACTGCGTGCGTGTGGAGCAGGCGAGGCGCCAAGGGGCGCACTGTACTATCGCATCATCGCCCGCCGCGCAGACATCAACAATCTTCACCCCGGCTTTGCACTTCCTTATTACCTCTCCCAGCACACCTGCGCGGGCCACACAAGCCGTGACAGCGATGCGGCAGCCGCAGCACGCTGCGCCCGCCTGCCTCCTCGCGAGGGCCCGCACTGTTGGTAATATCAGCGGCGGCTTTGTATTTGGTGACCACGTCCGACTGCGCGCCACGCCACAGTCAGCGTGCGGCCCAGAGCCTGCTGCAGGGACACAGCTGCAAAGCAGCCGGCGCGAATCACGCCTCACATTGCTCAGGTCCAGCTCCTGCTCTTCCTCGTGCTCATTCTCGCTGTCCGACATTCTCCCCTGCACGCCCGGGAGTCACCGCTGTGCCATCGCCGTCTCCTCAGCAAATCTGGGCGCCTGGCAGGGTCTCGAGGCCCTGTCTAGGGGGTGGCCCCGCAAGCGCACTTGCTCTTTCCTCTCCTTGTTTCCTTCGGCATTGCGAGCTTTGCGTCTTGTCGGATGCGCTGAAAGAAGCGCACAGATGACCTGGAGCGTGGACGCTTGACTAAGGCAGACGGATGATGCTCGGGCTCTGGCCGCTGGCCCAGGCATGCGCAAGGCCTCTGCTTTTACATTACTGCTTTCCAGGCGCTTTGTCCTGCCGTAAGCATCCGCGGGTGTTGCAGGCGGGCGTCATGTTTGCAAACGGCCTGGCTGTGCTGAATAACGAGCGCTTCCTGGAGAAGGGTGTGGCGCCCCTGCCCTACTGAGGCGCTTGCAGTCAACTATGCAAGGTGTCCTCTTCTGTGCTGAGTGTCAAGTGCGCGGGGCAGTTGGCTGGGGGTACTCGCAGCTGCACGGCGGCAGCGGGATTGGCCCGAGCCCAGGCGCGTTCAAGCAGCAGACAATTGGGCTGCTGCACGCGATGACGTACATGCAACGTGCGCTGCCCACACTCCTGTGCCGTTTGGTCAGCGCATCTCTGCGTCTTTACAGCTGACGGTTGCCGCTGAGTGGACTGAGTGCGGGTGTGGCCGCAGTGCCGCTCATCGTCATCAACGTCCTCCTTGTATTTATCAAGATGCTGTTTGGCTAGTGGGTATGCTGTTTGGCTAGTGGGTATGGCACGCAGCTTAGGACACATAAGTTTGTGCAGCAACAACCCTTCTTGGACTCCCGTTTGCAGTACTGCCGCACTGCCAAAGACAGCAGGCACACATGTGCCTCGCTGTAGCACTTACCTGCGACCCGCCTGCACCCGACTCACTGCCCTTCCAAGAGCTCGTCACTTACAGGCTGCATACATTGGGCTAGCACCTTCGGAACATGCAATATATTGTCACACAAACAGCGCTGATACAGCGCGCATTTTCTTGCATGCTCAGCTGTCCTGCAAGGCTCTCTCACCATTTGCAGCAGCCTCGGAATTGGTTCACAAGCAGTTTGCCAGACTTCACTCAGCTGTACAGCACAAACCAGAGTCTTCTCACAGGTAGAGCTCACCACAGCAACGTCCACAAGATACGCAGGGGTCATTGCACTCCCATGCATCAGCACTTCCCTGTACAGAAGGGCAGGTATTGCGCACATGCGGCCGTAAGGCGCCGCACGGAACGGCTAGAAAACATTGTGGGCGCTCGGCGGAGGCGCGCCCCGCAGCGCGTCTGGGTGCGCATCGTGATCTCGCCAGCCCTCCCCGGGTGCAGGGTATCCGTTCGGCGCGCCACCCGCATGCATGTACATGTCCGGGTAGCCCGCAGCGTGCCCCAAGCTGCCCTGGCCGCCGCCGGTGTATGCGTGCCCATTGTGCGCGTCCGCCTGACCCGCCAGGCTGTGCCCCGCACCCTCCGCAGCGCCCCAGGGTGCAGCCCTGCATGAGCACAACTGCTTTGTTTCCACGCGCACAGCCAGCAATGCGGTCAAACACTTTCATTGCAAGTACACGCCCCAATAGGAAGTGTCTTTCCTGCATGCACAGGAGCGCCATGGGCGCGCCGCATAGCGCAGAGGGCCGCGCCTGTGCGCGCCACCGCTCGCCGCCGGTCCGCCCATGCGCAGCCGCTTGGCGGGCGCCTCATGCGCCGGCGCGCCCGCCACCTCGCCCTCCTCAGGCAGCTCGCCCTCTTCAGGCTCCTCTCCTCCCGCGCGCTCTGGCGGCGCCGCGGGAGGAGAGGCCTCTATGGCGGCCGCGCCCGCGCCGGACGGCGGCGGCGTGGGGGCGCTGGGCGCGGCCGCGCCGCCGCCAGCCTCCTCCGCGGGCCTGCATGCCCAGGAGAGTGAGTGCGCGCGGGCGTGCTAGCGCGTTGCGGGCGTGGCGAGGGTACAATAGGGTAGGGTTAGCAGTCGCGTGCGGCACCTGGCCTCCGACGCCTTCTGCCGGTGCAGCGCGATGACCTCGCCCACGTCCAGCTGTTTCGTGCGCACGGTCCGCTGCTCGCCACGCCGCTCGCCCCTGTCCTGCCCGGCCGCCGCGCCCGCCTGCGTGGAGCGCGCTGGGTCAGCAGCGCATGCGCTGCCACGCGTGCCCGCCCGTGTATGCGCTCTGCTTGGCTCGCATGCACGCAGCGGCGCATGCCGCGCGCGCCCTTGCCACACGCGCATCCCTGACTGATGCACGTCATGCTTGCTGTGAAGAGAGCAAGGGAGGCGCCTGCCTAGCTCACGCCCTCGGGCACTTTGTACGGCTGGCAGGCGTGCACAGCAAGGCGCCTCGTCGTGTAGCGCGCAGCGAGAGCGGACCCCTCTTACAGCGCTGACCTCACGCTGCGCACCAGGGAGGAACGCGCAGCCAGAGCCGGCCGCGACGACCGGAACATATCTCCCGCAGCCCCCACACTGCGCGCTGCAGATGTGGCGGCCACCCCTGCAGCCGCAACACAGCCACCTCAGGTCCTTGCCAAATGTGCCCCCGTGCACTTGACCTCCTGCTCCACACCAAGCGCCCAAGGTGCGCCATGGTCTCTGCCAGAGGCAGGGGCGCAGGCGAGCGCTCGCCTGCCAGGCCACCTCGGACGGCGGGCGCCTCAGGGAACCGCAACGATGGATTGCTGAGCGCCGGCTCTGCGGCGCCCGCCGACGTTGGCGGCGACGGCGCTGGCTGGGCAAAGGCCGCTGTCGCGGAGGGCGCCGATGCAGACGGTACCGCCGCGGGCGTGGACGCCCCGGTCACGTTGCGGGCCAGCTCCGCAGTCGGCAGCAGCACGCCCGTCCTGCGCACCCGTGGCGCCTCAGCAGGGGAGCGCCATCTGCTTTACACTTGAAGCAGCGGGCTTGCTTACTGTGTAACCTAGCAAGCGGGAGATCAGTCGCTTCACAAGACATCAGGGAGGATGGGCCCAATGAGGGCCCAAAGGACGTGTTCAGCAGGATGCTAGAGGGGTCAAGGGCCTGAAAAGACAGTCAGCGGGGGGCGCGCCGCAGTGTGAAGTGGGCGTGCGCGGGCGCCTGCGGCGGCGCTCCCTGGGCGGCCGTCACCAGCCGGGCGCTCAGGTACACCTCCTGCATGGTGCCGTATATTGCTGTGTGATATAGACAAGCAGACCGTCGCGACGACACTGGTGCGTGCAACCCGCACCGCTATCTCAACACTCCACAGCAGTAATAAACAGCTTACCATGGCGGCAACTTGCTGCCAGATGAAGTACGGCATCTCTTGACAGATGCAGCACACTTGCCAGGGTGCGCGTACGACCTTCGTCCGCACCTCCAGCGGCCGGAAGTCGCTGTCGCTGCTGGCGCTGCTCCGCTCCAGGCGCCCTTCCAGCTCCTTCATGGTCTCGCGCGCCTGCCGCACCAGCACGCTTGGAAGCGAGCCAGCTTTGCAGCTTCACAGACTGTAGGGAACGTCCTCAGTGGGCAGCGGACGGGCGCAGGGGCGCAGAGCCCCCAGCACGCCGAGCCAGCATACAGCGGGATGGCACGCCGAGGGAGGAGCCCCAAGGGCCATGTTGAGCCTGGAGGCTCCTGCCAAGGCCAGCGGGCTCTTGTAGGTCCCCTTCGACTGAGCAGAAAAGCTGTACAAAGCTGGCACACTGCAGCGGCTGACCCTGCAACCCTGCCAGGAGACTGGACGCCGAGCGCACCGCAGTGGAGGCCTCCAGCACAGCTGGCAGGTCCAGCACTCCGCTGAAGTCGCCGACCGCCCGGCCCATAACGCCCACCCACTCCTCTTTGTCTGTGCGTGCCGCCACCGCGAGCGCCTGGCAGCGCCGAGCGCTCGGTCAACCTCAGCGCACGGCAGCACTGGCACGCAGTACGCCAGGGGGGTTGCGATTCCTGCTCTCCTTGGCCAGCGGCAGATGTGTACGGCTGGGATGCAGCACACAGCTTACTCACAGAGGCAGCGTCTGCTACAGTGTTGCGCCAGGTGCTTCTAGCTCTGCCGACGAGCCGCGGCCTGTGCGGGCACGCGCCTGCAGCTCCGGCAGCAGCTCCTCGCGCTGCGCGGGGGGCAGCATGAGCGCCGCGAGCAGCAGCCGGACGCGCACAAGGGGGTCCAGCTTCTCAAAGCGCGGTATGAGCGACTGCAGCATCTCACGCGTCAGGCTCTTCGTGAAAGCCAGCGCGCTCCAATCGCCCTGCAGCTTGCTGGTGGCATAGTGTGCCAGGTCGCGGTTCATGGCTGCATTGTCTGGTGTTGCGACCTGTACTACAAGTCGCAAAGGTTGCTCGCTGTGAGTACTAGCAGCGAACGCCTGTAGCGTGCGGAATACTGTTCGGGCTGCTACCTCGAGCTCTGCATTGCATATCGCTGCTCTCTCAGAGCTGCACAGACCCGTCTGCATTCGTTAGGCCATCGCAACTGGGCTCTTGCAACACTTGCCGAGTCTTGCAGAGGCCTAATAAGGTGCTACAGTGTGCCTTTCAATCTGCAACATAACAGCTGGCTGCGCCGGTGTCTATTATTATTCAACGAGCATCGCAGATCCCAGGCGCAAGAGGTTGCGAGGTAGGAGAGCCGCAAAGAAGAGGAGCCGGACTTGACTGCTACTTCGCTCTGCACGCTTATGCCCAACTTGCGCTGACATGCCACAGGAGTGAGAGTACAAGCTCACTGTAAGCTCAAGCAGTACGCCAGGCGCGTTCTCAGCTCACGAAGCAAAGACAGCCGCATCCTGCCACGTATACGCACAGCGCAAGAGGAGCTATGCACGCAGGGTCAGCTGGCCGCCATATGGAAAAGGACGCTGCGCAGGACAGCACGCTTCCAGGCGCCGCACCCAAGCATGCGGCCATCCCTTCATTCTTTTCTGCGGTGCGCACTACACAGAGCTTCCCGGCTGTCATCGCTCGTGCAATACAAGCTCAAAGCACATACCCACCTTTGAGCTATTGACCACTGACAGTGTCGAGTGCTGCAGCGCGCGTCACGGGACACACTGCCGGGCCTGGTGCAGCGAGCCGCGCGCCTGCATATGCTTGAGGTGGCGCTGCCCCGCTTACACCCTCCCCCGAGCGTCAGGACTGCTGTGGCCTTACAGCCAGGCTTAATCTACCTGAGCACATCCTGACTATCTGCCGGATCTGCAGTGGCTGCGCAAGGGCCCACGGCTATATACATCGTTTGTGTGTTGGGTACCTGACACCCTGGGTAACCTTCCTGTGGCGCCCGCAGGCCCATCTTGGGCGCCCTGTCAGCCCTGCCGTCCGCAGACGCTGTTAAAAACCATGTTCTGCGCAGGCGCGCACCTGCGAGCTACTTGACAACGAGCAGCTCGAGACCATGTACAGCATCCTGCAGCAGTGTGCGGACGGCGGCGGCGCCACGGGCGGCGCAGACGGCGACAGCGACTGCGACGGCGAGGAGCGGCTCGACTATGACCAGTTCTGTCAGGTGCAGGACTCCTGTGAGAGATCATACAAATGGAGACACCGCCTGCACTTGCACGTGTATCCACGTCCGAAGTCACGCGCCTGTGCCTATGGCGATACCCACAAGGCATGCGCGGCCGAAAGGCAGCACACTATTCCAGGTGTGCGCGCTGGCCGCGTGCTGGATGCCGGTGCGCGCCCTGCACCAAGCCTGTGGGCGTGCAGGCGGCGGCCGCGTGCCGGGAGGCCGTGGGGCCGCGCGTGGACCGCCACTTCCGGGCGTCTCTGTTCCTGCGCTTTGCGCGCGACGCGCGCGGCGCCATCCCGCTGCTGTCCTTCTTCCACTACGTCATGCGCCGCAACGCGCTGCTGCAGACGGCGCGCACCACCTGCACAACCTTTGCGTGCAAACAGCGTGTAAATCCGCATGACAACGCGAGGTCGGTGCCGCGCAGCGCCTTCACTTGAGCTGCTTCGACGAGGACGGCGTGGTCGCTCTGACGGCCGTCCAGCTGCGCGCCTACGTCGCCGCACTTGCGCCGCAGCTGCCCGGCCTGGCCGGCCTCTTCGGCCCGTCGCCCGCGAGCCCGCCTCCAGCAGCGCACTCAGCGCGGGCCGACGCTCACGCCAGCCAAATCGGCAGCGCCCCAGACGCTTTCGCAACAAAGGCGCCAGAAGGCCTGCGCGACTCGGGACATGAGCCTGCTGAGCAGGGTGGGGGCCCTTCCATGCCAGCAGATGGCGCATGTCTGAGCGCGAGTGGCTGCAAGACGGCAAGCTCAAACGAGGGGCGGGAGCCCGCTGAGGCTGCCGAAGCAAAGGACGGGGTGGCACAGTGTGGCCGCGGCAGCTCTTTGGACGAGGGGCAGGGCGCGGCGCTGGCAGAGTATGCGGCATTTGCAGCGCGCAAGCTGATGTTCCTGCACGCGCGGCAAGGCAGGCGCGCGCCCTGCCAGGCTGCTCAGCAGGGACATGCGCGAGCCTTACACGTCAGTGCAAGCATGGCAAGCCTGTGTGCGCTTCGCCATGCGCCATGCCTGCGCCTGGGCAGGCACTCGCTCCAGGTGTGGGGGCTGACATGCACTGATGCTTGCTGGGTCCTGTCAGCGCTTGGTGCGCCAGCGCAGCCCCACGCTGCTGAGTTACTGGGCTGCTGAATTAACGGCTGGCGCGCATGAGCAAGTGCGCTGAGGCTACTGAGCGAATGCCCTAAACCTCCCCTACTGAGAGGGCAGGGCGCGCGTGCGGGACCTGCTGACCGGCCCCGCGCTGTCGGAGCTGCTGGAGCTGCGCCTGCCGGCGCGCGACGGCGAGCCGCCCAGCAGCTGGTGCCGGCCACCGGCCGCAGACGTGTTGCTTGCAGCCGCCAGCCCCTACCGCCCAGCCAGCCAGCAAAGTATCCTTGTGCCTCCAAGCTCCTGCAGCTCAATGGAGCTCGGTGCTGCTTGAGCCTGCCCCTGTAAGGCGCCTGATGCGGACGCGGACGCGGAGCCTGATGCAGGGGCTGTGTTCTGCATGCAAAACGGGGTGCAGGTGGTGACGGCAGAAGTGGTGCCGGGTAGCCGCCCATGCCTCTCAGCAGACGCTCCTGCAATGTAGCCTGCAATTGCCACCAAATTGAGGTCGTGGCCCGGCGCGCAGGTTTGCGCCAGCATGGATGCAGCGCGCCCGGGAGCTATTCAGTGAGCTGGACAGCCGGGGCTGCGGGCAGCTGAGCCCCGAGGACTTCCTCGGGTGTGTCCCGCCTCCAGTGACCGCTGCCCCACTTCTAACACACTTCACACAAGGCTCACTTCTCACTTTCACATGATATATCGCACACCAGCTCGTCGTTAGCTCCAATGTCTTGCGAACCGGCCCTGGCCTTTGCAGTTTGTGCCTGGTGCGGCGCTGAGCGGCCAGCGTGCACTCACATTGCTGTCTTGGGCCTTGCAGCACTGCCAGGAAGCCCACTTCCGTCATGAGTATTCGCTTGGGCGGTCTCACTCTTTGTGCGGGGGGCCCGCACCATGCAGCTTCAGCACGGGCACGATGACGCCGCTGTTCGTGGCGCGCCTGTTCGAGGAGCGCGCGCACGCGGGCGGCGCGGCGCGGCGCGGGCGCGGCCAGCGAGCAGCCGCGGGCGCAGCGGGCATGGGCTGGGGCGCCTTCCAGGACTTCCTGCTGGCCTGGGAGCACCGCGGCAGCCCGGCGGGCGTCCGATACTTCTTCCCGGTGCTCGACCTGCGCGGCCGGGGGCACCTGACGCAGGCGCGCGCGCAGCCCGGCCTGCGCTCCGCTACCCGAGCAGAGCGCGAAGCCTGCGCAGTTGATGCGGACCAACCCATGGCCTGAAGCATTAACTGCCGCACAGCAACACAGACCGCTCTGTCATGCCAGGAGAAGAGTGCGCGCAGTCATGCGATGCACAGGAGTCTCGATCCCATGTTCCTGCTTCAGCTCGGCCGCATGGTGCCATATGGCTGCGCGCGCGCAGGCGGAGGTGTGCACCCTCTTCCGCGCGGTGCACGCGCTGTGGGTGGCCGCGGGCCAGTACCCCGAGCTGAGCGTGGAGGACGTGAAGGACGAGCTGTTCGACATCTGCCGCCCGGCCGACCCGCAGCGCATCACGCGCGCAGACCTGATGGCGCGCGCGCTCGGCATGCCTGGCCACCGCCGTCTCGCTTGCCTGCCGGACAGTCTGCCCCGAAACGCCGGCGCTGCTGCTTGGCGACTGCCCCTGAGCAGAGCGGCGTGCCCTTGCCTGCTTCCAATCACGTGCCTGTGCTGGACCATGTCCAGTGTGTTGCATGTTCATAGGAGTGCAAAGCACAAAGAGCGTGTCACATCCTCGGTCGCAGCAACTAGGCTGGTGCATGCAGCCAAACTATCCGCAGCAAATGCGGAGGATGCCTGACACTCCGCAGGGAGAAAGCCCGGTAGCACCATGCATGCGCATACATTAAACATGCAAGCGCGCGCGGCACGCAACAAGTGAGGCGCCGGCTGCGCAGGCCAGCGGCATGGCGGGTACCATCATCGGGGTGCTGGCGGACGTCAACTGCTTCTACGCATATGACAGCCGGGAGAGCCTCGCCGCTCAAGCCGAGCAGGGGTTCTAGGCTGTGCGCACAGCTGCGCTGGGACGCGTGCACAGCGTGTAATTACTCCTCCTAAAGCGCATGCACCCTAGTGCATGCGCTGGTGCACAACCTATGTCTGTACACTCTCTGGAGCATACCCTGATCAGAAGTTGATCGTTCAATGTCCTCATTCCGGCCGGTCAGAATGGTGGGCGGCACGCCTTGTATCAACTGATGCAGGAGTGCATTATATTCACTGCGCTCGCCCGCAAGGCAGAGCAGACACATGCATGCACGCCCTTACACGCTACACCATGCTATACGCTATGCAAGGTCACATATGCGCTGCACTTGCAGAATGCAAGGTGGCAACTCGCACAACAGAGATAATGTGCTACAACACAGCTGCCACAGAAGGCTGAGAATGTTCAGGTGCCAACTACCGCAGGCGCCCCAAGCACACACAGCTGCCCTTGCGGGACACCCCGGGAGACCCCAGAGTTGTGCTGCATAATGTTGATGAGTGCCATGGATTGAAGGCTGTCCTACAGCCAGATTCAGATCCTCTGTGCCTCACGCAGCACCGTTGGCGATAAAAGGCTCGCCAGGCTGCGCATGCAGGGCTGCTGCAAGGGCCGCCGCACAATCCTTCACTGCTTGCACGGAGCAATCCGTCACGCACGTGAGGTTGAGGAAGCCATGCACTTGGCCTGCGGTCCCGGGCGCAGAGGGCGCGAGCGCAGGAGTCAGAACAAGCAGCATCATGCGAGCCATCAAGGCCGGACACTCTGCGGCAGCCCTACCTTTCACCGCGCCCTGAAAAGCAGCGCCCTCTGGCAGCGACATGCGCACCTTCATAGCACTTGTACTCGCTGCGCACGCCCGCCGCGGATAGGCGGCGCGCGTAGTCGGCGGCCTCGTCTCGCAGGCAGTCGTACTCCGCGGTGACCACCAGCGCTGGCGGCAGGCCCGCCAGGTCGGATGCGAGCATCGGGGCTAACCGCTCGTCGTTCGGCGGGTCGGGGTTACCCGTGTAGCTTGTCCAGAAAAACCTTCCACAGCGCACCGCCAGCTCAACAGGCGCGCCGTTTGAGGCGGCTGCTAGGGCACTTCTGGCCACCCTTACGCTGTGACAGTGTTCAGCGGGATGAAGGTACGAGCCAGGGACACGGACACAGATAAATGGTAATGCTAGCAAAAGAAAGTCGCGACGTAACTAACAGGGACAAGCGCAAGTGTACTGTAGCAGTACGCTGGATAGCCGCATGCAACAGCCCTGCCAGTCTGTGGCAATCGGACGCTTTGCATGGACTGGCGCTTCTGCAGCACAAAGCATCTTGGACGCTCTGGCCGGCACCCCGCCGGGCACTGCGTGCGCGTACCTGATATCGTTTGGGGTCATCGCATAGCCCTTGTCGAGCAGGGCGAGCGAGGGGTGCTCCGACGGGATGCCGCCGGTGCGGGGGTAGAGCAGCAGCTGGAACGCCAGCGCCAGTGTGTGCTTGTGCCTGTGGCATGATGCTCCGTCTTTACTTTGAGCATGCGCTCATGCTTCACGGCTTTGCTAAGCAAGCATGCGCATGCTTGCACTCCCCTGGGTCTTGCGCTGAGGGCCTTCTGCGCCTGAGCGCGCTCCGGCGCACAGGCGGCTTTGTGCTGGGCGACCTTGACAGCCACGACGGCCTGTGCCGCGCCCTGGCGTCGCTGTCTGGCTGCACCATAGTGGCCGTGGACTATGGGCTCGCTCCAGGCAAGCAGTGCCGTCATGCTCAGGGCAACGCTCGGCAGCCTCTTGCTCACACTCGACAGCTGGCACCTGCATTCTTGCTCCGGCAGCTCAAAGCGACTTGCGCATTGCTCCAACACCTGAAAGCGACTTTGTGCGCCTGCACAGCAGCGCATGCGCCTGTGCGACTGACATCAGTCCCGCTGCCGGCAGAGCACCGCTTCCCGACCGCGGTGGACGACGCGCTCGCTGCGGTGCAGTGGGTGGCGCAGAATGCGCAGGAGCTGGGCATCGACGCGCGCCGCATCGCGGTGGCCGGCGACAGCGCCGGCGGCACGCTATCGGCGGTCGTCTGCCTGCTGGCCAAGCGCGCGGGCGGCCCTGGGGGAGCACCGACAGCGTCAGAGCAGCATGTATGCAGTGCGCTGACGTGCAGCCGAACCTCCGTGGAAGTAGACAGCGGCGGGCTGCAGTACACCGTCTGCCTGCAGAGGGCGGTAGATACGCGCGGCAAGGTTGCCGTTCGGCATCGACATCTGCCTGTCTTCCACCTCCCAGAGTGGCACCTTCCTGCAGCCCCGCAGCGCGATATTTTCGAGCTCTGCAGCAGACGCCTGTGCTCGCCCTGACTTGGTGGTGGTGTTGTACTCCTGTCGGTTAAGTTGAGGCCTTGACCGCATATCAGGCCCACCCCAGTTGCTCTCTGGCGCTCCATTAGGCCCACCCCAGCTGTAAGAGCGAGCTGGGCAGGCAGTCTCCCACAACAGCCAGGCTTGCACTGTTGGGTCGACAGCAGCGCACCCACACGGCTGTTCCGCGGCAGCGCGTGACACGCGGCTGCGGAGCTGCTCAAGCATGTACCGCTCATCAGAGTACCAGTCCTTGGGCAGGTCTGCAAGCAGCGCAGCGGCCTGCGGGTCCAGTGGCATCTCCGCGTGCCTCTTACCTGTTGCAGTACACCACAAAGAGTGGTGTCTCTGCGTGCGCCAGTGCCCATCGTTACCTGCTCATTCGTACATGGCACTGAGCGGAAACTGCGTGCAGTTGGGGAGAATGCGCCTGCTACGTCGCATTGCGGCACATGCCGCCGTACTCAGCCTACAAGGCCAGTTTACATGTGCGCACGCCGAGGGATGAATACACCATGCAGAAGACGTGAGCTGCGCCTGACTTGTCTACAAAGTAACCTGGTGCCAAGTCTGCATACCTGAGGCACTGCCTTGCCAGCGAGCTAAGCTGTACTTGTCCAGCAGCTGTTTGGCTATCCTGAAGGGTGCAGAATCAGCTGCAAATGCAAGGACTGTAAACCTCCAAGGCGTCGCATGACTTTGCCTGCAGGGTACACACATGTACTCCCATATAGGCAAACGCAGGAGCTGTAAAGCTCCAGTGCATTGCATGGCATTGCCTGATGGGACAGTGTCTGCCTCATGCTGTCGCATTACTCAGTTTGCGGGGAGTTGGGTTACTGCAATGCCAAGTTATAGAAAAGATGACTTGAAGTGAGGCTCCGCTTTGCACGCACTGCCTGCCCACACCCCTGCTCAGCAGCAGCACAGTGTGCATCAGGCCTCGGCAGCCAGGTCGGCAGGGCGGGCGCTGCATACATGCAGTGCCTTGGCCAGTACAGCGATGCACTCCTTCAGCGCGACAGCAGCGCGGTCCACACTGCGGCCATGCTGATGAAGCCATGGAGCTGGCCTGCGCATCGCCGCCGAGCGCCCGTGGTCAGGACTGGTCACAACAGCGCACGCCGTGCGCGCGCACGACTCGCACTCCGCCTGGCAGCACCTTGCTTCTGCTGTGCCCCGCACCCGCACAGACCTCCTTACCTTCAATTGCAATCCTCAGCCTTCTGTGTTGCCACCATGGCGCTGCTGCGCGGGCGCGCACCATCGTAGCACTTGTACTCGGTCGGCACGCCCGCGGCGGCCAGGCGGCGCGCATAGTCGGCGCCCTCGTCGCGCAGCGGGTCGAACTCCGCGGTGACCACCAGCGCCGGCGGCAGGCCTGCCAGGTCGGGCGCGCAAATGGGCGCCAGGCGGTCGTCCATGGGGGTGTGCTCGCCCGCGTAGCTCCGCCAGATGAAGCTGCCGCAGCGGCGGTGTTCAGCCCGCATTGGCGCCCTGCATGAGCTGCCTTCCATGCACGGTACAGGGCCATGCATGTGCCCCTCCGCCACAGAGTCTGCCACAGCTTCCCCCCCCCTCCCCCAGCAGGGTTGCTTGACCAAATTGTCCGTCCTTTGCTAGGAAGCTTGGCAGGCTCTGACTCTTGCTTGCAAGCTGGAGTCTGCATGCAGCATGGAGCAGGACGGCCATGGCTGAATTCCCAGGCCACGTGCAGCCGCTGGACCTCAGCTCGCAGCCACGCTGGCGCCTGGCTAACGGTTTGCACAGCGTGGTGTGACGCAAAGCCTGGTCCAGCAGCAGCGTTTGCCCACCCACACGAGCATGAACACGAGTGTGCGGACACGCAGCATGTGCTCGCGGCGGGCCGGGGGTTGGGTGCGCACTCCATGTCGGCCTTGGTCAGAAAGTAGCCCTCCGCATACTCGGTGAGTGAGGGGTGCGACGCGGCGTCGCCGCTGACGGCGGGGTACAGCAGCAGCTGGAAGGCGAGCCGGGGTCCACCCGCGCGCTTGGCCGACAGGGCCGCCACCGTGGCCAGGTTGCCGCCGGCGCTGTCGCCGGCCACGGCGATGCGGCGCGGGTCGATGCCGAGCGCTTGCGCGTTCTGCGCGACCCACTGCACGGCGGCAACCGCGTCCTCGACCGCGGCCGGGAACGGGTGCTCTGCCGCCCAGAAACACGTGTCGATGTCAGCGCGAGGCGGCAGCCCAGGTTACTTTACCTGATCTTTAAAATAAGCGCGTTGCCATATGTCACAACCGGAAACATGTGCTGCATGACAGCAATACCTGACGCAGCTCGCAGAAAAAGCATGTGCAGAGGTGCTGCATGACGGCAGTACCTGACGCAGCTCGCGGAAGAAGCATGTGCATGGGTGTGTGCAGGCTCTGCACAACCATAAATCAACACAAGGACGGAACGCCTCAAAGCTTTAATCATCAACCCAGGGGGTCACATGCAGCTCTGCATACCCCTGAGCGTGAGGCAGGCGTGCCTGGCGCCAGCCGGTAGTCGACGGAGACTAGGATGCAGGGCGTGTGGGCGGCCAGCGCTCTGCATAGACCATCGTGTGTGTCCAAACTCCCGATCACAAACCCGCCTGCGGTGAACACCAGCTGTCAGCGAACACAGTGCCAGGGAATACAGTCTACAGTGTCAGGGAAGTCCCAAAAAAATACAGTGCCAGGGAAGTGCAATAGCAGACCTGTCAGGGAGCTGTCGGGCCCCGCACCGCCGTGGAAGTACAAGACGCCTGCCTGCGGCGGCGCGCCCTCTGGCGTCGGCACGTACACGCGCACAGGCACGTCGCCAGCGGGGCCAGCAAACGTCGTATCCCTCACCTCCCTCACCGGTGGCGCGGCTGGTCGGTGCCCCCTGCCGCCAGCAGCACTCTTCAGCACCAAGCAAGCAGCGGCAGGCTGGACAGAACCTGGGGCCGCAGCGCAGACTGCCTTTAGCAGGGCCCTTCTAGGCGGTGCATGAACCCCCTATGTTGCGACTTGCAGCTAGAAGTGATGCATACACTACTTGCCAGCCGTGGCATTAGTAACGCATGACCCGCTCGTGGCCCACTCTTCTGGCAGGTGAGTGGGTGAGGCTGACATAAACAACGCTGCAAACACAAGGCCGAGGCGCACGCAAAGGCCTTGTGCACGAGGGCGCCCGCGCGCTCCCTCAGCTGCTGCGGCGTGAGGCTGGTATCTGAATACAAGCCGCCTGGAGGGAGCTGAAGAAGGATGGCGGCAGCCTGCGGGTCGACCGGCATCCTTATACACAGTCCCTTGTCGCGGCACTCGTTTCACTGCCGCAGTGTTGTAATAGCCTGTCTATTTGACGCACGTTTGGAGTCGTTTGACAGCAGAGCTCCACCTCTTTCAGTAGATCGACAGATCTGTACGATGTTGCCACAGAATTGTATCTGCGTGAACCAGTGCCCGCGCCGTGCACTTGCTCATTCGCACATGAGAGGAAACTGCATGCAGTTATGGGGAATGCGCCGGCTGACATGCCGTACTCAGCTAAACCGCCAGTTTAGCATTTGCGCACGCCCAGCCTTGACCCTTGAAGGATGTGTACGCCATGCAGCAGACCTGAGCTGCTCCTGGCTTGAGTACGTACTTTTCAGATGTCGAGTCCTGCAAACTCGGAGGCCATGCAAGCTTGCTCCTGTACTTGCCCAACAGACCTTCAATCAAAATTTCAGGCATGGAAGTCCTGTGCATGCAAATGGCTGTAAAGCTCCAGTGCACTGCATGACATTGCCTAATGGTACAGCAGTGTCTGCTTGTGGCAATAGATAACTTAAAGTGAGGCTGGGCACCCTCTGCCTGCCCACACCCCTGCCCAGCAGCAGCACTGTGTGCATCAGGCCTCTGCAGCCAGATCAGCAGGGCGGGCGCTGGATACATGCAGCGCCTTGGCCAGTGCAGCACTGCACTCCTTCAGCGCGACAGCAGCGCGGTCCACGACTGCGGCCATGCTGATGAAGCCATGGAGCTGGCCTGCGCATCGCCGCCGAGCGCCCGTGGTCAGGACTGGTCACAGCAGCGCGTGCCACGCACGCGCACGACTCGCACTCAGCCTTGCAGCACCTAGCTTCTGCTCTGAGTGTGCGCTGGCCACACCTCCTCATTTTCAACATGCGTCAATGAGCCTTCTGTGTTGCCACCATGGCGCTGCTGCGTGAGCGCGCACCCTCGTAGCACTTGTACTCGGTCGGCACGCCAGCAGCGGCCAGGCGGCGCGCATAGTCCGCGCCCTCATCGCGCAGCGGGTCATACTCCGCAGTGATCACCAGCGCCGGCGGCAGGCCCGCCAGGTCGGGCGCGCGCATGGGCGTTAGGCGGTCGTCCATGGGCGGGTGCTCGCCCGCGTAGCACCGCCAGAAGAAACTGCCACAGCGGCGGGTATTCAGCATACAATTGGGCCCTGCATAGCCTGCCTGCCATGCGCAGTCCTAGGCCAGGCATGTCCCCTCCCACCACAGACTCCGCGACAGCCTCCGCCACAGCAGCCCACAGCAGGGTAGCTCGAGGCGAAAGCTTGCCTTTTGACCCGGCTGTCCATCCTTTGCTACGTGGCTTGGCTGGCTCTGACTCTTGGCTGTAGGCTTTCTCAAATTTGCAGCATGGAGCAGCACAGACATTGCTTAGCAATCAGGCATCGCGCAGCTGCAGGACCGCAGCTTGCAGTGACGCTGGCGCTTGGCTGACAGTTTGCAAGTTAGAGTGTAGTGTGAGGCAAAGCAAGGCAAGGTTCAGCAACAGCATTGCACTCACACATGTATGCACACAAGCATGCAAACAAGCAGCGCATGCCCGCGACGGGCGGAGGGCTGGGCGCGCACTCCATGTCGCCCTTGGTCAGAAAGTAGCCCTCTGCGTACTCGGTAAGCGAGGGGTGGGACGCGGCGTCGCCGCCGACGGCAGGGTACAGCAGCAGCTGGAAGGCAAGCGGGGGGCCACCCGCGCGCTTGGCTGACAGCGCGGCCACCGTGGACAGGTTGCCGCCAGCGCTGTCGCCAGCCACGGCGATGCGGCGCGGGTCGATGCCGAGCGCGTGCGCGTTCTGCGCAACCCACTGCACCGCGGCGAACGCGTCCTCCACCCCGGCCGGGAATGGATGCTCTGCCGCACAAACACGTGTTGATATAAGCGCAAGGTGGCAGCCCAGGGTACTTTGCTTGTTACCTGAAACAGACGCTTTGCCATTTGTCACAACAGATAACACGTGCTGCACCACAGCAGTATCTGAAACAGCTCGCACAGAGATACATGCAGGCTCTGCACACTTGTTCCACAACAACGACACGCCTAACATCCCTGGAATGGGGCAAACATGCGTCTCTGCATGTTCCTGAGCGTGAGGCATGCCTGGCGCTAACCGGTAGTCGACGGCAACCAAGATGCAGGGCGTGTGGGCGGCCAGCGCTCTGCAGATACCATCATGTGTGTCCAAACTCCCGCTGAAAAACCCGCCTGCGTGAACCACCAGCTGTCAGCACCTCAGCGCCTGAGAAATGCAAGTGCATAAATGTCAGGGAGCTGTCGGGCCCCGCACCGCCGTGGAAGTACACGACGCCTGCCTGCGGCGGCGCGCCCTCTGGCGTTGGCACGTACACGCGCACGGGCACGTCGCCAGCGGGGCCAGCGAAGGTCGTGTCCCTCACCTCCCTCACAGGAGTTGGCTGGTGCACCCTGCCGCCAGCAGCGCTCTTCTGCACCAAGCAAGCAGCGGCAGGCTGCTGTGAACCTGGCTGCAGCGCGCACTACCGTTCGCGGGGCTCCTCCTTGTGGTGCGTGAGCCCTCTACGATGCAAACTGTAGCACAAGGGATGGACAATCAAGTTGCAGACTCTGGCACAAGCGACGTATCGCGCCAAATCTTGGCTCACTCATCTGGCAGGTGAGTGGTTGAGAGCATAAACAACGACGCCGCAAACACAAGGCCGAGGCGCACGCAAAGGCCTTCTGCAAGGGGGCGCTCGCGCGCTCCCGCAGCTGCTGCGGCGTGAGGCTGGTGTCTGGAAACAAGCCGCCTGGAGGAAGCTGAGCAAGGATGGCGGCAGCCTGCGGGTCGACCGGCATCCTTATATACAATTGCACGTCGCGGCGCTCTTGTCACCGCCGCACAGTCTTCACACGTCGAGCTGATTAACTTGGAATAAGTTCGTTTGACAGCAGAGGCTTTCTTTGCAGTTGGGCGAAGGTCACGCAACCACTGCTGTTCTAAACCCCAGGCCTGGGAGCAGGGTCGCACGTGCGGTAGCGAGGAGAGGCACAGAGGCACACATACGAGGCTGGCATCAATAGGGGTATATCTCTCCAGGATTCAATGGCGTGCTGCAGCGCTGGTCCTGGCTACGCCACGCCCCTGGTACACACGCGTTCTGTGGCTCTAGGAGCTTGTGCAAGGAGCGTGTAGCTGGCTTTGTATGAAGTGTGAGCTCTGTGGTGCAAGCGCGCTTGCTGCTGAGCAAAGTTTTGTTTGAACAGTACCTGCGCAGTGACTGTTAGCGCCGCCTAGAGGCCTGACAGGCGCTGCGCGCCTGCCGCCTCGCAGGAGGCGACCAAGGGGCCGCGGGAGGAGCTCGTATACCTGCCGTGTGTAGTGCCAGACCACAGCAGGCCGGACTACCTGGCAACTGTGGATGTCAACCCCGCAAGCCCGTCCTACTCCCAGGTCCGCTATGCCTATGCTCAGGGCTGGCTTGCTGGCGCCCTGCTAGCTGTCAGGGGCGCCAACAGCTCTGTGTATGCAGCAACGGTGACTCACATAGCGCGCTCATTCCGCAGGTGATCCACCGGCTACCAATGCAACCTTGGCGATGAGCTGCACCACAGCGGCTGGAACGCGTGCAGTTCCTGCCACGGCGCGCCGCACGCGACCCGCAACATCCTAGTCCTACCAGCGCTCGGCTCTGGCCGCATCTACGGCGCGCTGCCCGTGCTGCCGCCTTTAGCAGACCGGCTGTCAAACTGAATCCTCATCTCTTTGCAGCTTTCTCAGCTGGCTCACCAAATTGGAATCCACGCTGACGTGCTGATGCTCCCCAGCAATTGGTAACCAGACCACTCGCATGCATTTTTTAGTCTACCAGTCTGAGCGCGTCCTCTTGCAGGCGTTGACGTTGCCACAGACCCGCGCGCACCGCGGCTGGCACACGTGGTCGAGTCCCAGGACATCCAGGCCAAGACCGGGCTGGCATACCTGCACAGCAGCCACTGCCTGGGGTCCGGTATGTGGTCCGGCGTCGCTGACAAGGATAATGGACAGGTCTTTTCTGTCGCCGTTGCTCGTGTATCGTGTTGTGAGTGATGCTAGTGATCAGTCAGTGGTTCCATGCCTAGACATGCACCGACCGACCTGCTGGGCGTGATAAAAGATGATGCTCTCCAGGGCCTCATAGTTCTGATGCTGTCAGGGGAGATCATGGTGAGCGCCATGGGAGATGCGGAAGGCAAGGGGCGCGGCGGCTACGTCCTGCTGGATCAAAATTTCCAGGCGCGCTGCCCTCGCCTGCGCATATCGGGCATCCAGTTGCGCAGACAGCATGCGCTCTGCTCTCTGACGAAGGAGCTCTAGCAGCGCACCACATGTGTTCAAACGCTTTTGCGGTTTCAACTTTCAGAGCTTGAGCGTCAATGAAAAATTCAGCATCAAGAAATGGTGAGGGGCTTGCAGGTGAAGGGCAAGTGGTCGGACACTGAGACGGAGTACGGGTACGATTTTTGGTACCAGCCGCGGCACAACATCATGGTCAGCTCGCAGTGGGGCGCGCCGGCCGCCTTTAGCAAGGCATGAACTTGCCGATGCTCCGAACACCGTTGCACACTACGCTTCAACTCTTAGGGACACGCAAGCTGCCAGTCCTGTATGCAGGTTGCTGTGGCCTGAGTTGCATCAGTGCAGGATGGAGGCTGTGTGTCATGCTGCACCAGCCAGGAGTATTATGCTGTCACCATGCCAAGTGTGGCGTCGCGCCTCAGGGCTTCAACCCTGCCGAGGTGGCGGACGCGTACGGCGACACGCTGACGTTCTGGGATTGGCGTGAACGGAAAATGGTTCAAACAATCAAGCTGGGCGCGGACAGCCTCATCCCGCTGGTCAGGCTCTGGCCCTGGAGTACTGACCACTGTGCCAAATTGTTATACTTCAAAGAGAGTCAATGCGGTGGAGTGTGCGGATGCACTGGCAATGGCTTGATGCATGTACAATATGCCTGCGCTGTGTCAAGGTGACTAGGGGTGAGGTGGTAAGTAGACATTCACCAAGCACATGCATGCTCTACAGTTTCTGGCTCTGATGAGCAGCCCGCTGGTGATGCCACTGTAGGAGCTGCGTTTCCTGCACGACCCAGATCAGCCGCATGGCTTCTGCGGGGCTGCGCTGTCCTCCAACGTCATCCACTTCACAAAGGTGCGCGCCCGGCACCCGCGCACCTTCCCCTTTGACAGGCCGTTTGCAGATGAGCCCGGGTCAGCTGCTGCGCTCACAGAATCCTGACGGCAGCGACATAATGTGCTTGAGCCTGCTTGAGTATGTGGCTACAGTCAAAGGGATTCTGCCAGCACTTCCGCTGGTCAGCATACTGTGGGCGACAAACGTGCTTCACAGGAACGAGGGTGTCGACAGCAACAAGAGGTTGCTCCCCGGTCGAGTTGGCCAGATGCAAGGCCAAGCAGCTGCAGAGTACTGCGGCTGCCCTCCCTCTGGCCAGGGACGCGGCCTGTCGCATGCGCGCAGGGCAGCGACGGGCGCTGGGCAACGGACGTGGCGATCCGACAGCCCTGGCTCACTGTGGAGGGCTGGCTGCTGCCCGAGATGCCGCCCCTCATCACCGACATCCTCATCTCGCTGGACGACCGCTTCCTGTACTTCTCCAACTGGCTGCGCGGCGACATCGCGCAGTACGACATCAGGCGCGCACCCCGCCGCTGCCAGGGCGCTGCTGCCCAGCCGCCGATTGTCAAAAACGGGTGCATCATTGCTAGTATGCTCAGCCCTGCATCTGGAGCTTTGGTGACCACCATTATGCAGATATTTTCCCATGCTTCGCCTCGGGTGAGGAGGTGGTCGACGTTGTCACTTGTGCTGAGCTTTGCATGAACATCAGAGTGCCAATGAACTGATTATCTTTGAATGTCTGCATGTGTTGCGTGCGCGCGCAGCGACCCGGCGCACCCCGTGCTGGCCGGACGGGTGTGGCTGGGGGGCTGCGTGCGCCGCGGCAGCGGCGTGACCGTGCTCTCGGGCCTGCCGGAGGACACGCCCGACGTGCCCGACATCCCCGCCGTGCAGGGGCATAAGCTGCTCGGCGGCCCGCAGATGATCCAGCTGAGGCGCGCCGCGCCACCTGCCCCCGATTACTGTGCACTGCCGTGCGTCCTCAGGCAATAGATGCCCTCCTCATATCAGCCGGCCCACTCAAATGCACCACGTGCCATCGCCGCGTGTTGTTCGCTGTATGCTGGCTATGCAGTGGTATTACTGCATAATCTGCCTTCTATGTCATGCAGTGACGCGGAGAGATTGGGCTGCGAGCCTTGCTATGCATTTGTGCGGATACCTATACGACCGCAGTGTCCCTGAGTCTATGGACTTGTTTGTGTGTCGTCGCAGCCTGGACGGCCGGCGGCTGTACGTGACGAACAGCCTGTTCTCTCCCTGGGACACGCAGTTCTACCCGGACATGGCTCAGAAGGGCAGCTACCTGCTCCAGGCGCGATTTGCTTGGCAGCCTGATGCCCCCTGCTGGGCTCATCCTCCTAATCCTACGCACCATCGAATGCAGACCCGGACCTTTGACAGGGCTGTTGCGCGTGTTTCACAAGACCTTGCAAGCTTTGCAGCGGTGTGCTGCAACGTGCTGTAGCCACCGAGGCAAGCCCAAGCAATGCAAACAGCAGGCTGTCTTGATAGCTAGTGCAAAATGTGGCCATCACAGCATTTGGTGCCTGCACCCTGTTGCGGACCTGCTGTGTTGAGTCGTACGGGTCATGCATGTAGGGCTGCACACGCCGAAGGCGCCCCAGCTGCTCAGCATGCGCGCAGGTCGATGTTGACAATGAGAAGGGCGGCACGACGCTCAACCCGAACTTCTATATAGACTTTGGCGCAGAGCCCGGCGGCCCAGTGCTTGCGCATGAGGTGAGCGCTACATCGATGGACTGAACTAATGAGCACGCAGAACTGTGTTTGCATTGCTTGCAACACTTGCATGCAGCTGTGTATTGTGCAAGGTGTGAATTGCCAGATGTGCACAGGTACGGTACCCTGGAGGCGACTGCTCGTCAGACATCTGGCTGTAGGCTGCTCAGCACTTGCCCTGGTAACGGGAAGGTGCACGCAAACTTGCCTAGCAGGACCATTCCAGTTTTGCAGCGCAGCAGAGGAGGAGCAGACCCTGTACGCATGTAATCCTGGTTTGATGCATATGTGCTTTCTGGTTTGATGCATAGGTGCATTGAGAACGCACGTGCCATAGAGCAGCTGCGAGGCTGCCGTCATGATCCTGTTTTTGGCGCATTGTGCACTGTGCACTGTTGCATGTGAGTAGTCCTGCTAGTGTTGCCTGTGAGTTACTGCTGTCGTTGCATGTGTATCTGTATACGTGTGCAGCTCGGACATGCTCCTATTTGTGTGCGCCACCCTGTTAGACATCATCATGCGCCCAGCCTGGCTGCAGTTTCAGAGAACCTGTGACAGCAGAATTACTGCCTACACAGCGATGGCCTCCAGCAACAACGCCGACACACAGCAAGCTGCAGACACACAGGTTGTTAGCATTGGGATACTTGGCGCCGCTGCTATCGCAAGGAAGGCTGCTCGCGCCATCAGCAAGGCAAACAGCAAAGTTGGTGCGCTAGACAACCTTGTGGTTGCGCACCAAGCGTCTGACCTGCCTCACTGTTCCTTGCCTGGTCAAAGCTGACCTGCTTGTGACCATGTGCGTGTTACTCGACGCATATGACCTTCATCCTTGCACCTGTGGCTCGTGCGTGCAGTTGTGGTTGCAGTGGGCTCGCGCACCTTGGCGAAGGCAGAGAAGTTTATAAAGGAGACGGGGCTGCCGCACGCCAAAGCGCATGGCTCCTACGAGGCTGTGCTGGCTGATGACAGCGTACACGCGATATACCTGCCACTTCCTGCTGGGCTCCATGTCGAGTGGGTGAAGAAGGCTGCTGCGGCGGGGAGGCACGTGCTGTGTGAAAAGCCAATATCCCTGGTAAGCTCGGCGGTCAGCGCACTGCAGATGAGTGGATGCTAATGCTAGCACGTGCCTTGGGTGTGCTGATGAGCACTTTATACACGGGTAGTAACTTATGCAAACACAAGGTCAGGGGGAGTGCTCTTGCTGTTTTGCGGCACTCATGTACATCTTCTGTTGGCGTTTCACCATTTCCTTGTGTGTACTGTAGTCTTGTTCCAGATACCACGTATCTTGTGAGGCGTTTTGTCATGGGCGGCGGCGCAGACATGGGAGGCTGCAGAGGACATACACCGCGCGTGTGAGGAAGCGGGCGTGCAGTTCATGGATGGGACCATGTGGGTGCACAGCAGGCGCGCGGCCGAGATGGCCGGCGTCATCAAGTCGGACCTGGGCCAGCTGAAGTCTGTCATCTCTGCTTTTGCGTTCCCAGGTGCATTGGTCTCACGCCCTTCCCCATGCCCTTTACATGTATCATGATGCGTGTTGAGCCTGCAGGGCTGCGGTGCGTTGCGCCTGACACCGTGGCGGTGGCTGCAGCGCCTGAGGCCTTCCTGAAGGATGATGTGCGAGTGCACCCCGAGCTGGACGGCCTGGGCTGCCTGGGCGACCTGGTGCGCCACGCCCTGTATGTCTCGTCATGCACACGCTTTCAGCATGTGTGCACTTCGGTAGTCTTGATACCGCGCTGGGACACATTTAGCTTCGCATGGATGCTAAATGCATCGCTGGTGTGATGGAACGCTGCAAAGCTCTTTCTGTGTGGAGTGCCCGCCTGCGATAGCACAGCTGGTTGCTCACAGTCTGCAGGCGCAATGGATGTTCAAATGAACATTTCAAACAGCCGCATGCCATGTTGAGGCTACCCACTGCTGTGCATGCAGGGCTGGTACTGCACGCGCGCCGCCCTGTGGGCCAACAGCTATGAGCAGCCCAAGGCCGTGCAGGCGCATGCCGGTGCGCAGCTGGCCCCTCGGCATCAGCATGCTGTGGTCTTGCAGGGGCTGAGGGCAGGGTATGCGACTGACACTGCGTCAGCATGTGCTTTGACCCAAGCGCGCGACATGGAAATGGGTTGGGGGCCTTACTCTTATACGTGCTGTAAGGCGTGCTTGCAAGCACACTGTAGGCTGTGGGTGCGGCGCTGCCGTTGGACTCAAATCAGCCAAACCCGATTGAAGCATACCAGCGCAACAAGGAGTGGCCAGCAAGGCTCGGCCGGGCGGCGGCAGGCGCGCTGCGCAACGCAACCGGCGTGCTGATGCACGTGGGCGCGACGCTGACATGGCCGGGCGGACGCCGCGCGTCCTTCGAGTGCAGCTTTGACCGCGCGCCTGTACAGCATCTGGAGGTTGGTTTCCTATGAGCAGAAGTGCTCCCGATTGAGGCAGGGTGGCACTGAGCACATGAAGGTTGCACCACACTTTGCTGTTGCACTGTGGCGAGCTTGTGATGCCCGCATCAGGCTGCCGGCCAATTGCACCAAGAACATACCTGCACATGCGTGCTTTGCCTGGCACCTACTGAGCAGGCTTGGAGGGCGCTTGTCCACAGTTCTGCATTGGCACGGGCAGTGTATCTGTGGCCATCTGGCACAGCTGCCAGGTGCCCCGCACAGGGCCATGCATGCAGTGCTGGTTGCTGATGGTGCGTGATGGTGAAAGTTTGCGTGATGGGAAGAGAGCGGGCATGGTGGCGGCATTTGAAAACTGCCAACCAGGTCTGCTTTTCGCCCTGACTGCAGCCCGCAGCGCTGGCGCGCAGGTGGCTGGCACCAAGGGCGGGCTCGAGCTGTTTGACTTTGTGCTGCCCAAGCGCGAGGACACGTGCGCCTACTGCGTGCGCGACGACGCCTTTGCGGCCGAGCTGGACACCAAATTCATCCAGGGCACCACCGAGCGCCAGGCGCGCGCTCCCTATACCAGCAGGTTTGCTTCGGCAAGACATGCACGGGGTTTGTTACTGCTGGCATGCTGCCATCATCGCTCCAGTGCCAGCGAGGCTGGTAACGCAGAGCCAGCTGGCATCCTTGATGCCGGACAGGCAGTCAGCTGCTCAGCCGTCAGTCATGCTTACCACCAGCTACTACTACGTGCGCGTGCCACTTGCTATGCATGGCAGTCATTGGAATCCTAACTTTAATATTACAGCTGGTCTGTACGCTGGCGCGCAGGTGGCCACAGAGCGGCCGCAGGAGACGCTGATGTGGGAGGCGTTTGCGGAGTGCGTGCGCAGAGTGCGCGCGGGCGGGCGGCCCGACGGCGCGTGGCCGAAGCAGGCGCTGCTCACGCAGCGCGTGCTTTGCGCAGTGGCCGACTCTGCGGCTGACGGCTGCCGCATCGTGCAGCTGTAGGCGAACAGTGTGTCGCATGGCCACAGTGAGGCCTAGAGTGCAATGGATGCATGCGGAGCACACGACCAGCTCGCCTCATGTGCGATGTGAGCGGGGCGCCCGGGATGTAGGCACGACATACTTGCACTGCGCACTGTCAGTTGCTGCACGAGTGGCAGACACTGATGTGCAAATAGCCCTGCCTCTAGCAGTGCTTTTCGTGGGTGAATTCTCACTTGAGGATTGCTAGGGTTATGGCACTATTTTTGGGAGCTGGTGTCTGCAGCCTCGGCTTGCTGTGCAAGTTACGTGGCCAGTGTCCCTGGACTGGTTCACTCACATATTTTGAGGGTCTTCATTGACAACGTATTGGGCAAATACCTGGCTTGCGGCTGCACACTTTCATGGTCATGTAGATAGGTGAGCTATTGCTATGAGGTGGGGTGTTGCCAAACGAACACAAGGCAGGCTCCAAAACCTGCCTACCTGACGCAGCTTGCGTGCGTCAAATCAGGGGGCTTCATGTTTGCAGGTTTAAGGGTTTTCATCGCCTGTGCAAAGGCCCTATGCAGCCTCATGCACCTACCTTATTCAAGGCACTTTGCACACATTGGGCTTCAGGGGTTCATGCGAACTAGTTCTCAACACCCAGCTCTGGACAAGAGTGTCGTCGACGCATTGTAGCTAGTGGCATAAATGGCATTAGCTCTGTAGGTGGAGCGGTCTGCAGTGCATAAATCGCGCACAGCACGGCTGGGTGCATGCAGCTGAGCCAGGATAGGCTCTTGTGGGTTGAGCTTGTAAGCCATTGATGACAGTACCTAAGGATGGGCACTCCAATGCTTGCGCTCAAGGTCGGCTACAGCTCCGCCTAGTTACACAAAGGCAACACTCGCGGCCTGACACAGGATACATGCCGCAAAACAGACCAGTGCGCTGAACATCAGACGACCCATCGAGCAGGGGCGCAATCACAACAACACCACTGGGTGATCCTGCGTCAGTGCACATCAGGAGCGTACGTACATAGCAAACAAGAAGAGCTGGCGCCTGTGGGCCTGCATGAAGGGCACCATGTACTATTAAGAAAAATCTACATTGGAGCAGCATCTGTCAGTGGGGCTTGATCTAAAGAAAAAGGGGGACCCCATAACATGCTTGCACGTGAAGCAGGGTCACGACCCTGCTTCACGTTGTCAGCACCCCAATGTCTCCTCTCACATCCGAGCAATTATGGCCTGCCCTGTGGCATCAACAATAGAGCTCTTGCCCCACCCTGTGAAACAGCACAGACATATTGTCTTTGTGCCATCGGCCCAATTAACATCCCTGGCGCACACCACCTTGGCATGAGAGCCGGGTGGCGCCCCTGAATGCGCACTGTTACCGGCATACTGCAGAGCCCAAAAACTGCACTCTGCAGTGCACCTCGCTGTGACACCTGCGCCCGCGCTGGCGTGCCCCACTGATTGTCCAGCCCCAGACCATTGCTGACTGCAACTACACACCGGCGATGCCCGCCCCTATGCATGACAGCAACAGGCAGCAGCCAGACAATGCTGTGCGCCCCTGCCGCTGGGCGGCCTGGCAAGACCCCAGCCTGCGTCCAAACAATAGCGGTTGTGATGATGCGCCGCCCACACTGGCGAGCACCGCGCAGTGTTGCAGCCCACCCGTGGTGATGCTACGCCTCCCACACGCACACCCCAGGCTGAAGTGTGCGGGCAGCCACTACAGCCACACGCCCACGCCGCCGCTCACAGCATGACATGAGGTACACCCACTGGAGCCTGAGGGCGGTATGCGGAACCCAGGGTGCGAAAGGGAGGGCCGCCGCATACAGCGTGCAGCCGCACTGCGCCCGCAGCGCACGCACCGTAGCAGCAGCGGGCGGGCCCGGCGCTGCGTTGCCCACCCGGCCGCCGCTCCATACCTCTCACGGCCGCCGCTCACAGCGTGAAGTCGAAGGGCACCCACTGCACGTGCAGCGTGATGGCCGTCGGCGGCACCTTCTTGCTCTTGCGGTCCTTGGGCACCTCGTCCAGGTACCACGTCTTGAACGCGTG
>JAABUV010002079.1_pt1 | contig 27888 bp, 1 predicted proteins | sample 5559971 | NCBI WGS metagenome assembly JAABUV01 (sample SAMN10711881, study PRJNA513362) | rock metagenome | isolation source: Antarctica rocks | place: Antarctica: Victoria Land, Knobhead nord | collected 2015-12-19
CGCCGCTAGGAGCTAAAGGATACCTTAGGCGCGGTAGACGCCTATAAGATACTCGCGAAGGCGGGGGGGGTAAAACGAGTAGCGAGATAGATAATCTAGACTAGGCTACTAGGCTAGTTCTCGCTCGTAGCGAAGTAGTTATACTAGAGCCGACCTTAGACGTAAATCTTTACTACCGGAGCGAATTTCGCTTTTATAGTATATAAGCCGGCCCTAGGGAGCTGGACTAATATAGTAGTAAACACGACCGCCTATTATTATAAAGGACTAAATATAGTATAAAGAGAAAACGGAATAGAAGTTATAGAGAAGGTAGGAAAGGTAAGGGTTTTTACCCGCGCCTATGCTTAGTATAAGTATACGGTTTCCCCTACGAGTCGGCTACCGTCGTAGCGACTATAAAATACCCGTAGGCCCCCGTAATTATCTTTTATTAGTTTAGATAGACGCGTATATAATTTATAAATAAAATAATAAATAAATACCCTAATTTTCTCCTTTAATATTATTAGTATATTAGTATTAGATAACCCTTTATATAAAGGGAACCTTCTCTCTTTTAATTATTTTTATATAACTAGTTATATATTTATTATCCCTTATACTTAACTTACCTTTTAACTTACCCTTAGTTTTAATTACTCTCTATTTAATAGTACTAGTCTTAACCTCCTTAAATACTATAACTATATACTTTAAGTTATTAATAAAAAGGTAATAGTTATATTTTAATATCTTATTAATCTAGTTAACTAGGATAGTATTAAGCCGCTATTTAAGTATAAATTAGAGATAATCCTTTATTTATTAGTAGACTAGCCTAATAGTCTCTTAATTATAAGGTAAGGCTATATTATTTATATATTATAGACTAGCTATTATAAGCTTATCTAAGATCTAGCTAGTAAAAGCGTAATATTCTTCTATAAATATACTTAGGCTAAGTTATAGAGAATCTACTCTAGTTTATATATTTCACTTAGTAATGGCGTAATAGCTTCCGCCTCCCTAGTACTTTATTATTCTTAATAGCCTTAATAGCTTCCTTAATTAATAAATATATATAAATTAAAAGTATCCCTATTAATATAATAGTAATACTATATAAAAGGCTTTATAATACTAATTAATTATCTTAAACTATTAAAATACTAAAGCTACCCTTATAATACTAATAATCCCTAAAGTCCTCTAGTAGTATAAAGAAGCCTATTTCTTTATAACTAATCTATCTTTATTTATTACTATCTATTATAATAGTAATAAGCCCTAATAGTATACTCTACTACTATACTTAGGTATAACTTTATACTACTTTAGCTTATTATTTAAGACTTTAGTAGCCTCTTTTATTAAATTTTATATAAGTTTATTACTTTTTTTTATTTCTTCCCTAATATCTAAGAAGCCTTTCTTTAAAAGGAAGCTATTAAGGTAGCTTAACTACTACCCCTTAATTAATATCTTATTATATTAATAAATTAAATTTATAAATTTATTTAAGATACTAGTAATATATATATATATAAGGTACTAGAGACTATTAACTATTATATTAATTATATTATTACCCGTTATTAATATCTTATATAACTAGGAACCCCTAAGTTAAGTAATTAATATACTACCTTAATAGAACTACCCTTTTATTTATTTAATTAGGCTACTAATAGCACCGCCTTTTAAAAAGTAATTAAATACTTTATTAAAAGTACTAAGTATTATTAAAGTCTCTTTTAACTCTTATTATATTTTATAAAGTATTAGCTACTATTAACTAGGAATAATCCTAAGAGGTTCCTATTAATTAAAATACCTACTATTATATCTTCTACTCTTACTCTATCTAATATTGAGTTACTTATAAAAATACCCTTAGTCATATTAAGTATTATACTACTAAATTTTAATACTAATCTTATAACTTATAAGACTTCTACTAAAGAAGTTATATATAAATAGCTTATTAGACTAGCCTAATATCTATTTATAAGTAAAAATATTAATTTTATTAAGGCTTAATATATTAAGTTATAAGAAATAATTATTAATATTATATTACTAGCCCTACTACTAGCGCTAGGACTTATAAATCCTAGTATACCTCTTAAAGTACTTTATAATAATAGTATTCCCCGCTTTAACCCTAATAATATTAGATATTTTAATTCCTTTTATAATAATAAATTTATAAATACCGCCTTTAATATTAAATATATTAATAAGACTATTTATTTTTATAATATTTATATATTTATAGACTATATTAAAGATACTATTTAAGTAAGGGGTAATACTATTATCTATATAAACCTTTAATTATATCTCTAAGGAACTACCTAGGGATAGTATACTATTAAGCTTAGAGAAGGTAATAAATATCTTATTACTTATAATATTAATAAATAGTATTATCTATTAATATAATAATAAAAGGCCCTATATTATATTAGTATAAGCACGCTAATTTATAAGAAGTATATTATATAAAATACTTCTTAATAGAGAGAGCTTTAAGAGTACTCTTAAACTATTATAAGAGTAGCTAAGGATTTAAAGATTAGGGTAATAAAGGATTATATTCTTCTTATTTAATATAATCTTAATATAATATTCTAATATAATATTCTTAAACCTAGTAAGAATATTAATTATAATAAGTTCCTTACTTTATTAAATTATAAGAAGTATTAATAGTAGAATTATACCTCTTGATATTTAAAATTATTTTAATAAAATTAGTATAATAGGTATTAATCTCTATTTTAATCTTTTTAATCTTAATTATAGTAGCCTTCCTAGTAGTTACTACCTTTTTAATTATAATTATAAATTAATAATAATATTTATTATAATAATTAATATTAGAAGCCTCTACTAGGCTATTAACCCTATTAAGGCTATTAATAGGGTAATTAGGGCGTAAATATCTATACCCTCCTAGTATAACTTATAAGACTTTAAATAATAGTACTAGCCCTATTAAATAGGTCTAATTCCTTTAATAAGGCACCTTAATAAGGTCCTTAATATTAAGGGAATTAAAACTAGACCTAGAATTAAGGAAATTACTTTCCCTTTAGATTATAAGGGAAATAATAGTAATAGGCTCTAAGACCTTTATTATTAAGTCACTAGCTAGAGCCCATATAAATAAGTAGGTTGTAAAGCTTATCTTTTCTATATCCTTAGGCCTGAGGCTAAATATAACTATCTAGGTCGGTTATACTTACCTGATATAGCTATGCCATAGCTATAATATCTACCCCCTATAGAAAAAAGCTCGTCCCGAGCGCATTAATTAACTAAGTTAGCCTCCACGATTTTTTAGGATTAGCTAACTATTTTACTAATTAACCATTATTATACTTTATAATAACATCCTTAAGATATAGGTAGTATAATACTAGGCGCTATAACGCGTTATTAGAGATATTAAGTATCTTATTAGCCTTTTCTATTAACTTAATATCCCTAGTACTATTAATTATTATTACTATATTTATAATAGATTAGTTATATGCGCTTAAATATTTTACTAGCTCTAATACTATACTATTCCTATTTATTAGTAGCTATATATTTAATTATTATTATTTCTTATTAGATTCCCTTAATTCTTCTATCTCGGTTATTAGTATTATTAAGAGTAATCTAGACCTCGGGTTTTTAAGACCTTTCTAAGCTAGAGGGGGACTAGGCAGGACGCTGGCTTATAACGGGGGTATAGGAGTAGTTAGTAGTAATTTAAGATTCCTAGCTAGTAGCGGGGATATTAGAGTAGTTAGTAGTAGGATAGCTCTCCTAGATTTTACTAGTTTTTTAGACTTTATAGTTACGGATTTTTTTATCGCTGAGGATCTTAGTATCTAACGATTTTTCTCCTTTATATTACTAGGCGGTAGTTCCCCTAGGACGTCCTAATCCTCTAGCAGATGGATAATTTCGGGATAATTATCCCTAAGGCACTACGGCGATATTTTATTACCGCTAGCTACGTAATTAGGGTATTATTTATTAACTATTTAAGTCTAGTTAGGTAGTAAATATTTATTAGTTAGGCCTAGTCTTTCTCCTATATTATTATATAATTAGTATCCCTAAAATACGCGGAAACGCCTTACCCCCTTATTATCTAGGGCTATTACTAGTACCCCTATAGGGATGAAGTTAATAGGTAGATATCTATTAGAATTAAGGCTTAGTTAGTAGAAATCCCCCCGCTTAGATAAGTTAGAATAAATTACCTAGAATACCTAATAATCTAGTAGAACGGTAAAGCTCTTATAATAGCCTATAAACTCCTCTTTTAAGATAATATAGTCTAGGTTTAAGAAGACTAGCGTAGGGAATTTATTAACTAATAGCTAGTCTAGATAGTTAGAAGGAATAACTCTTTTACCTACTTTCCCTAAGATCTTTACCCCCCTATTTTCCCCTATATAGAGGGCCCTAGCTATACGGTAGCTAATATTAATATCTTTAGAGGTAACCTTACTAATAGCCTTAAGGGCTCCCCTAGGAGCTACTAAACGGGATTATTTAATTAAGGGAGGTAATAATATATTATTAGGCCTAATCTTAGGGTCTACTAGGATCTCCTATTCTAATAGAGGAGTTAATAACTCCTCTAATATTACTACCCTTAGTAATATAGGTTATAAGTACTCCTTAAGATAAGTTTCCTAACTTAGATTTAGTTATTACGCTGGGATCTCCTAGTCTAATAGAGGAGCTAATAATACCTCTAATATTATTAGTAATATAAGTTATAAGTTCTCCCTAAGATAAGTATCCTAATTTATATCTAGTAGTTACCTAGGTCTATATTTAAGGTTATAATAGATATTATCTACTATTTTATAAACTATCTTAAAAAGGCTTAAAAGGCTAGTATAATTTATACCTACCTACTAGTCTAAATCTAATATAATATATTCTCGGGAATAGCTTAGGTCCTAGTCCTTTCTTAGTACCTTAAGTAGGGGTACCTTATAATTTATTTCGAGATAATTAAGAGGATTAAAGAAGGTAAAATCTTTATAACTATCCTATAATCCTATACTATTCTATAAATTTACCTTCTTTAATTTATAAATTTTAAACTCTTATAAAACCTATAATTACTTTCTTACTTCTACTCTTATTTCCTCCTAGTTTAGGCTAAACGTTACTTCCTAGTCCTAACTATTATAGTTAAGTATACTAACTTTAGGTAGTACTACTATATATTAAATAACGTCTTATTTAGCCTAGTATAGATTTTCTTAATTACTAACTAATACGCCTAACTTCTTAGTAATATCTAGGGGTATAGTAAGGTCTAGGAATAAGTTTTATTATACCTACTACTTAAGTTAATCCTAGATCTAGTATATAATATAGTGGTTATTAGGAATAAGAATAGGCTAAGTATATACTATTAAAAGAGGTCTTAATCTATTTTCTCTTAAGTACCTTAATACGTAAGCTCTATTAGTGGTTTTAGAGCGATATAAGTTATTTCTATAAAGGGGATTATATTAGAATTTAAATTATAGTATATAAACCTAAAAAACCCTTAAAAGGATAGTTACTTTAAGTAAGTAGTTTAAGATCTCCTTAGACGTAAGTCTACTTATATAGAATTAAGTTAGTAGTAAGTATTAAATATAGCCTTTATCCGCGTTTATCCTTAACTAGTTTATAATATATAAATTAATATCCTTATTAGATAGGATTTTAGGTTAATACCTTATTATTATATTTATTTTAAACTAGGTTAGTAACTAGGCGACTTTCTTAGTAATAGTAGTTTATATAAGAACCCTAGGTAGTAAGGAGTATTACCTCTAGAGATATAATATATATAATATATACTATATTAATATTAATAATTAATAATAGAGATAAAGGTAAGTAATATAAAACTTAGTTTATTATAAGTTAAAGCTACGCTAATAGCGGGAGTACCTATATTATATATTTTCAGACTATAATTATACTAATACCTTTATCTTTAACGGACGTTAGTATATTACCTTTAAGATTTCTTAAATTTAACTACTATATCTAGTATATCTTCCTTAAGGTTACTAGTAGGTTCCTAGGTAGTTTTATTATAGCCTCTCTACTTAACTTAATAGCTATCTTTTCTACCTCTCTTCTCTTTATATAGTATTTTATCTACTACGTATTCTTATCTACCTTATATAATAACTAGTACTAGGGGAGGAACGGCTCGACTAAAAGGATTAAGTCTATCCTACTCTAAGTAAATTACTAATATTACTAGATAGATCCTAGATATACTAGGGGGTAGTTCTAACTTATATACTAGGGGGCTAATTTTCTCTAGGATCCTATACGGCCTAACTTTCTTTATTAATAGGAAGGACGACTTAGGAATATAATATCCTACATCTCCTATTTTAATAAGTTTAAGATATATACTACTTACTAGGTCTAGAACCCTATATTTTAAATTATATCTTACTACTATCTTTACCTAGGCTAATTTTATAGTATTTATAGTATTATTATATACTATATTATAATAATAGAGGAATTCTACTATAATATTATTATTTCCGGGGATAATAGCATTAAAGAAACCTCTAGGTTTTATATTATAAAGTACTTTAAATAGTATTATAAGTATACTCACATTTTCTATAATATTTAAGGCGTATTTAACCTTAAGTAGTAAAGTATCCTAATTTTCCTTATATTAGCCTACTAGTAGATATCTTAAGGCTATTTTTATAGTCTAGTTAATTCGCTTTACTTATCTATCTATTAATAGATAGTAAGCTATTATTATTCCTAATAATACCCTATATTTAGAGAATAGAGTTCTTTAGAATTTACTAGTAAACTTAGGATCTCTATTAGAGATAAGGTGGCTTAGAATACCTTATAATTAATATATATTATTAAAATATTATCTAGCCTAGATTTTAGCTATATTAGTTTTATTCCCTAGGACTAGCTAGATAAACTTTAAGAACTTATTTATAACTATAAGTAGGGAGTTATAGCCTTACCTAGTTAGTAGTAGGCCGACTATAAAATCTATTACTAATTCCTCTAGAGGGTATTAAGTATCCCTTATAAGATATAATTCCCCGTATAATAGTTATCTTAAAGGTTTTAATAATTAATAAGTTAGGTACCTATTAATATACCCTTATATAACCTTTCTTATCCTTAGGAAGTATACTAAACTACGTAATCGGTTATATATCTAATAAATACCCCTATATATATAGTAGTTATATCCGTATTTAAGGATTTTACAGGTAAGCTTTTCTAGAATATAAAGCTAATCTGGTCCTAGGTGATTTTATATATATAGTAGGTTATTCTTAAGGTCCTAGTAATATAATTAATATACTATTTTAACCCTAGATTCTTAGCCTTATAACTCTTTTAGTTAGTTCTAGAATTAATTATAGATTTTCCTAAAATAGGGATCCCTAGGTAATATATTTAAAATTTTATTTAGAAATTCCTTTTCTACCTTAATTACTACTATAGGGAAGATATTTATAAGTTTAGTTTCTATTATAAGTAGTCTAGATAGTCTATCTATATTTCTCTATATAGTTTTAGCCTAATAGATAATTTTTATCCTTAGTTAAAATATAGATAGGTAAAGGGCCTACTTATTTAAGCGGGTAGATTAGTAACTATTTATTTTATTTTAAAGCGCTGATTTTAGAGTAGTATAATCTGTAATAATAGTAAAGTTACTATTATTAAAGAATTAAGGGAGTTTAGTAAGCGCCTAAATAAGGGCCCCTACTTCTAATTTTATAACCTAATATTAGGTTTCTATATCTAAGAGATCTCTAGAGAGAAATAATATTAACTTTTCTACACTATTTATTCTAATCTAATATAGTATAACTTTATATCCCTTCTCTTTACTACTATTTATATATAATATTAATAGTCTATTAAAGTTAGGAAATACTAAAGTAAGAGTATTATATAGCTTTTCTTTAAGGATTTCTTAAGCCTTATAATATTAAGGGCTAGCGCGTAAACCTTCTATCTTATATATAATAGAGACTTAAGTAGGTTTTAGGTAGGATATATCTACTAAGAGTTATTTTTTCTTAGCGTAGTTTCTTCTTAGCCTCCCCTTATTTAGGCTTCCCTTAAAGCCCTCCGTTTTTAACTTAATTAGGGGCCTAGTAATTACCGTATAATACTCTACGAATTTATAGTAATAACTAAAGAAACTAAGTTTAGTCTTTAACCCCCTTAAATTTATAGGGAATAATATCTTCTAGATAGCTTTAACCTTCTCCTCTATTATATTAAGCCCTAACTATAATATATAATATCTAAGAGCTATTATACTAGGGTATATAAAATGATACTTTACTAGTAATAGTATAACTCTACTATTCTTAAAGAGTTTAAGAACCTAGTTAAGATATTTAATATAATCTTTTAGAGTAGTAGAGAAAATTATAATATTATTAATATATATAAAGATAAATTATTATAAGTAGGGGGATAGTAGCCTCTTTATATAATATTAGAAAAAACCTAGAGTGTTTATTAAACTTATAATAAAAACCTTTAACTATTCCTAGCCTTAGTATAGGCTAATAAATATAGTCTTCTACTAATTAGAAGGGCGTATTCCCTATTAGAAAAACCCTTTAATAAGGTTAACTAATAAGAATATTACTAATCTACCTAGCGCTCCTAGGATTATATCTTACTTTAGAAGTAGATATATATCTAGGTAAAGCTTAATATTAACCTTATATAAATCTACTACTACTCTTAGTTTCCTATTTTTTTAAACTATAAAAGCCGGTAATAATGTGGTAGAGGGTATGCCTAAAGGAACTTTCTTAATCTAGCCCTACTCTATTAAGGGATCTAAGATTAAATCTATAGCCTTATAATCCCTCTAGGAAAGATTATATAGGTTTTACTTTAATCTTATTATATCTAACTTATCTTTAAAGGGTATTAGTATTTTAATACTATTATTAAACTTTCTTAGGCTATTTTAAAAAAGGGTCTTATACTTTTTAAGTACCTTTTTAATATATTCTTAGTATTTAGGCCCCTAATATATAGAGATATCTACTTTAAGAACTATAACTTCCTCTAGAAAGTCTACTATATAAGTTATATCTAGTTCCTCCTTAAACTTACTAGTATAAATATCTATAAAGTAGAAGTCTACTTTAGTAGGTCTAGCTAATTCCTATAAAATAGCTAGTCTTCCTAGTAATTACCCCTAGTAGATCTTAACGGAATAATTACTAAAGTTAGTTATAAGATAAGCTTATAAATTATTACTAACTACTACTTAAACTCTAGAAGTAAATATCCCTAATTATAGGTCGACTATTAATAATAGTTTAAATAAATAGGAGTAATTTAGCGCTAGCGGGTAATATATAATTAGGATATTCTATCCTATTCCTAGATCTAGTATAGTAGGTAAGGTAGTATAGACGTTTACTCTCTTATACTTTAGTATCCTTAATATTCTTAGTTTAATTAGTAATACTAGTATTACTAGGGGTTCCTAAATATCCGCTTAGATTTTTAGGATATAATCTACCTTTAAGGTAACTCTAATTAGAATAGGGGTATTATTAACTACGGCGAGATCCTAGTATTTACCCTATTAAATATTAATTATACTTAATTTTATAATATCTATTCTAATAATTATATTATATAAGAGTTTTAAAACTATATAAATCTCCCTAGATATTTTAACTAGGTCCTTAGTTAAGTTATATATTATAATATCTACTTTAATATAATCTTATAATAATAACTCTCTAGTACTAACTCCCTTATACTAAAGCCTTCTTCCTCTAACTATAAGGTAGACCTTATAAGTATTAAAAAAGGCTAGATAGTAATTATTAGAAATAAGTAATACTAGAGACCTAGTATTAAAGTAAAACTTAAGGATTCTACTATCCTTACTAATATATTAGTATATTATACTAGAGAATTTCTTAAAGTCTATACTAGCTCCTATTTATACGTTTATAAAATTAAAAGTATTAAGTTTAACTCCTTTTAAAGATAAGCTAGTAATATTATTATTAATATAGGATAAGTTTAAGGATATTCTAGTAGTAATATTTAAGCTATTAGTAGAGTTATTATCCTTAGCTAGGCCCTAACTACTAGTTAGGAGCCCTAAGAGGCTTCCCCTTATAAATCCTCCTTTATAAGGATCTCTAAGGCTATATAGGTTTCTAGATTATATAGATTAAGACTATTATTATTATTATTATTATTATTATCTCTATTCCCTAGGTTAATATCTATTTTATCCTCTAATTTAACCTTTAAGGCCCTTTTCTTTGAATTACTATAGTTACTATCCTAATAATCTCCACCGTAATACTAGTAAGGATAAGGTAGGGACCTCTTAGGTTATTAGTTATTAGCGTTTATCTTTTCTAAGGGGCGCCTCTTTATTTTTATAGGCTTAGGGTTAGACTAGATGATTCCCTTAGCTACTAGATTACTAAATAATTACTAGACTCTAGCTAGGGATAGTACTTAAAATACTAGAGTTATTATAGGTTTCTAGCGGGGTTTATTTATATTATAAATATACTTTACTACTACCTTATTATTTTAAACTCGTCTATTAAAATTTTCTATTATATCTCCCTCTTCTTGTATTAGGGTTATAAGTACTAGGTTTAGCTTAAGGCCTTACTATAAATACCTAATAATTATATCCTTATTAGTTATACTTATATTATATAAGTAGTTAGTCTTTTAAGTTAGGTATTAATTAAGGGTAGTTAAGGGCTAGTTAAAGTAAAACTTTATTTTCTTAGCCTCCTTTATTAATTTAAATTAATTAGGTTAATATTTTTAAAGGAGTTTATCTTCCTAGATAGCTAGATTATAGATTATTTTTTAGCGGACCCTTATAAAAAGGCTATCATACTATTCTAGAGTATCCCCTTCTAGGTATATTAGGAGTACTTAGAGGACTAGACTACTACCTTCTAGTTCCGCTATATATTAGAAGTAGTAAATAAAGAAGGTAGTAGAGTATTTCTTAAGATTAAATATTATAATTTCTTAGAGTTAAAGGGGTCGCTCTTTATACTCCCTTAGTTAAGGTAGACATTTATTAAAGTCCTTATATTAATAATAATCTAGTTAAAATTCTTATAGAAAATTATAAGGAGGGTTCTAATATTTATATTCCTAGTATTCCTAGGGTCTATAATTATAATATCCTAAAATTAACTCTAAATAATAGTTTTCCTAGGGTATAAACCTAGGTTCTAGGCTAAGGTTCTAGTTTTAATTATAATAAAGTTTAGCTTCCTATTAAGTAACCTTCGCGCGTAATTATACTAATTAATTTTACTCTATTAAAAGATATTATAGCTTAGGTTCTTATTAATACTAGTTAGGCTAAAATACTCTAGGCTAATCTTTTATAAAAGGTTAGTAAGGAATAAAAGTCTCTAGCTAGGTATCTTAATATAGTAGTACTAGGGTATTTTAACCCTATAAATTAGCCGTAATTAGTTTAAAGCTAGGAGTAAGCGGGGACCTATTATATTATACTCTTATTAAATCTTCTTTAACTTCTTAATTAAAAGGGTCTTTTTATTCTTAATAGATTCTATCTAATACTAGACACTAGATTCTATTAGCTTATAGCCCTCTTCCTAGAGGGCGAGCTAGCTTACGCTATATAGGTAATAAGTAATAGCTAGAGGTAACCTCTTTAATTACTTATTAAGAAAGATTAAGATTACCCTATTCTCTAGGCCTATTATATAGTTTATTTAGCTACTCCTAGAATATTTCTTTATTTTTAATAATAGAGTATAAGTAGCTAAGAAGTTATTACTTAGCTTCTACCTAGAAAGACTTCTTCTTAGTTTCTAATAAGAGTTAGTAGATAGCCTAAGTAGCCCCTATATTAATATTACTAATTAGTTCTTAAAGGAATAGGGCTTTATATCCTAGGGTCCTCTTAATTAATTATCTTATAATTACTAGTACTATAATATAGTCTTATTAATATACTATTTTTAAATACCCTATATTACCTAAATTCTTCTAGATTCCTATAGCTTCCTTAATCTGCCTAGAAATATATTCCGCCGTACCTAGACGAGGTATAGCTTATTTCCTAGCTACTACTAAGGATTCGCCCTAGGCTACCTCTATAAATTTAGGTAGGTTAACCGGATTATTAAGGCCTAAATTATTCCTCCCTAATTTAATTTAATTAGCTATCCTTACTAGGATTATTCTAGAATCTAGGGTTCTAGTAGATAGAGGGGCCCTTAATAAATACTAGGTAGTCTTAGTACCTCGCTTAAAATCCCGTAGAGTAGCTAGAAATATCTCTAGCTCTAGTCTAGACTACTAGGATTCCGGCTAGGCTAATCTTTCAAGATCTGCTACTACTCCGTACTAAGCTAGTCTAAGACTATTCTGAGTAAGATGCTTAATAAGGTGCTAATTAAGATAGTTAACTAGGTTTACTTATTCAGGTTCTATAGAGAGGAAATTATATAGGTAGAAGGTAAGAATAAGGGTATTATAATTAGTTATAATAATAGATTAAGCTAGGTTAGATAATATAGAGGGCTTTCTAGCTCTAGTTAGGATACTAAAGGGAAAGGAGATAAATAAAGTTATTAAGGCTAAATAGAAATCTTTAATAGAGTAATAGGATAGAATAGAGCGGAAGTAACTTTTATACCCCGTAATCCCCTTAAGGATAGTTAATTACTAATAAATAGACCTAATTTAAATAGATAACTTAGTATATCTATTTAGGATCTTCTAGTATTACTACTAGATATTAAGTTACTAGCTAGAGCCTATATAAATAAGTAGGTTATAAAGCTTATCTTTTCTATATCCTTAGGCCTGAGGCTAAATATAACTATCTAGGTCGGTCGTACTTACCTGATATAGCTATGCTATAGCTATAACATTTATAGGTCTACTAGGCTACTACTAAGGAAGCCTCTAAGGGATAGCCCTCTTAAAGCCCTTAAGGTTATAATTAGGAAGGACTATACTAAGATTTTACTTATAAGCCCTCTAATTTTTACTAGGAAGGTTTTTATAAACTATCCTAGGAAGAAACCTTATGATATTATTAAGTATTAGTAATAGAAGATATTAAGGTAGATAATAATTATAACCTTAAAAACTATTTCTTTATAACTAGTCCTTCCTTAGATTATAAATATTATTATTACTATTTAAGGTTCCTATTAAAGAATAAACTCTTTAACTACCTTTATAATTAATACTAGAAGACTACCTTATTAAAGCCTTTTATAGTTATTCTACTAATACTAGATACTCCTATAAATACTAATATAATAAGTTATTTTATAAGGGATCCTATTATAATTATTTTATTAATAGTAGCTATATAAGGGATAGGCTATACTTTTAAGAATTATTATTATATTATAATAACTATTATGTAGACTATTAATAGTAAAGATATTAAAGTATATTCTAATTTAGGATATATAATATTAATTATAAATATAACTTTTATTCCTATTAATATAGAAATTAAAACTATACCTTTTAATATCCCTATTAGGGGTCTTAATTCTAAAATTTATTATTCTAATAAATTTACTATTATAACCTTCTTTCTTTATAGCTTAATTAGTAAAAAGCCTTCTATTACTTATATTACTAGAGAAATTTATATAGTTAATAACCTAAAGGCTAAAATACTTATAAGAGTAGATATTCTTACCCTAGAAGCTATAGTATTAGATTTTATAAAATAATAAATTACTATTAATAGCTATTAAAATATTAAAATCCTAATAAATACTTAAATTTACTCTTTACTAGTAAAATAAGTAATTAAGAATAAGAAAAAATTCTTAATTCCTATAAAGACTACCGCCTTAGTAGCTATTATCTTTAATAGGACTTTATTAGATAATTAAGACCTACTCTTTTAATCTTTATATAATCTTAATCTTAGATACGCTAGTAGTATATTTACTTATATTATTAATACTTCTCTTAAGAAGGTCTTTATTAAAAATAATATTAATAAGGATATCTTTACTTTTAGGAAGGTAAGATTAAGTATTATAAAAGAGTTTAATTATAATAGATATTTTATAATTAATATATACTACTCTAGCCTTATAACTAGCGGTTAGCGTAATAGTTAAAAGGGTAAATAAGCTAATAGCTATTATAATAGCTATTATATTAACTATATTAATTATATCCTTATTAATTATAATTAATAAGAAGCCTTTTATAATATTTATAATATCTACTAGGTCTATTAATTAGGCTCTTTCTATAGAATTAAGTACTACTATTAACCCTAATCTTAGGAATATATTTAAGAATAAAGTTAAAATCTATAAAGAACTATATATTATAAATTAACTAGCTAAAGTTATTAAACTATACTAAGATCTTTTTATAAATAGTAGTAATATAGTAGATATCCCTAAAGAGTAATAGATATTAATTCTATTAAAGCTAAATATATTATCTAAGCTTATATAAGTATATCCTCTTAAGTAAAAAGATAAAGATATTATTAATAAGATCTTTAATAAGCTTTAAGCTTAGGGAAAACTTATATAATTAGATTAGTTAATTCTATTTAACTATCTCTACTTTATAATTTAATTTAAACTCTACTTATACGCTATTACTCTACTTATATACTATTATTAATAATTTTAATAGCTATATATTATTACTATCTATATAATATTTATATAATACTCTAGTCTTATTTATTATCTCTTATATATTTTTATATTAGTTACCTTTCTTCCTATAATTAAATTATAGTAAAGAATAGTAAATTAAGATAGCTAAAGGTCCTAAAAGTCTACTAGTCCCTTCCTACTAATAAATAGCTCCTACTTATATAGGAGATATCTAAATAAATTCTTAAGTACCTTAAGAATAGTAATAATACTAAGTAAGAATATATTCCTTATATTACTATTATAATATTCCTCTAAATAGTAATTATAATAGTTAATAAAGTAATTAATTAACTAGATAATAGGGAGCTTCTTAATACCTTATAACGCCTTAAGATACCTATTAGGTATATTAAAGGTAATATTACTATTATAAAGTATATTATAAATATAGTTATAATTATAATTAACTACTCTAGCCTTATAAGCGCGTAGAGAAAAGGCCTTATATTTACCTCTCCCTTATAGACTTAGGCTACTACTACTTACTACTCCTCTTAGCTAGTACCTCTACTTAGAATAGAAGATAAGGAGGAATACTAGGTTATTATTAAAGTTAAGGACTAAATTATAATTACCTACTATTATAAAAGTATACTAAAATAGTTATAAGCCTATATTAAGAACTATTTATAAGCCTACTTAACCTTTAAAGTAGCTAGACTAGAAGTTATTACTTAACTTAAGTTAGGGGATATCTATCTACTAATAAAAAGTTAGGGGGTAGTAGAAACCCTAAAAACTACTAAGGAAAGTAGAGATTAAGTAGTATATTTTAAAAAGGAAGCTTTTATCCTAGTACCTACTTTCAGGATAATAATCTATAATATTTTAACTAGAGCCTACTAGTTCCTAAGAGATACTATTACCTTTATTATAATTATTACTAATATAAACGCCTATTAGATCCTAGGGGTAGAGATTAAATATATTAATTAATTAAATAAGAATAAAGTTAAGAATCTATTAATTACCTCTTTAATAATTATTACTAAGTTTACTAAGGCTTATTATATAAATACTACCTAGAAAGGAGGCCTAAGCTAGTTAAGTTTTACTAAGGGAAATAAATACTATAATTATATTAAATATATTAGAGCTAGTAGAATTATTAGATATTTCTAATACTAGAAACCTAATTATATTATATCTTAATACTTAAACCTAATATTAACCTATACTTATTACGCCTAATATTATAATACTTATATATATAAAGAATCCTAAAAGGAAGGATTTAAACCTAAATATATTAATTATTAAAGCGCTTATTTAGTATTTAACCCTAATTATATTAAGATTAAAGTAATTAATATAATAATAGTAGAGAAGTAGTAGAGGCTATAAGCTCTCTACCCTAAAAGTAGTAAGACTTTAGTATTATAATTTAAATTAGGAGGTATTTAGTTAAAAGCTAAATCTATTAAATTAATACCTTAAATTATAGAGTTAAGTAAAGAAGGTATTATAATAAAGCTAGGTTTAAAGGCTAGTAAGTTAAAGGTAATAATATTAATAGTATTAAAGCTTATAATCCCTAAATTAAAGATACTAATAATAAGAATAACTTAAGTAAAAGTTATAAAGATAACCCTTATAATATAAGTACCTATGGAGCTAGAGGTTATCCCTTTAAGCTAACCTTTTAAGACTCCTTAAGGGATAATCCCCCTATACTTAACTCTAATAAGCGCCTAGGTTATAATATTAGACTAAGATATAACTACCCCTCTACCCTTAAAAATCCTAGTTATTAAGAAATTAATAGGGTTAAAAGCTACTTCCTCCTAGTAAAACCCTAAGGTATAAGGGGACTAGTTCTTAATAGTACTTATTATAAGGAAAAGGGGTCTAGTAAATAAAAGCCTACTAATATTATTATATAAGAATACTACCTAGAGGAAAGAGAATAGCTAGGTACTTAGAAGCCTAAGTAAACCTATTATCTAGCTAGATAACTTAGGCCTTAATAAACTAAGTAAATCTAGTAAGACTATCTTATAAACCTCTTAATAAATAAAAATTATAGGTACTACCCTTAATAAGATTAATATACTTAAAGACCTTAGTACTAACTTATAAATTAAAGTTGATATTAATACTAATTTTAATACCCTCTTTTATTATACTAATAAAGTAAATAAGGAGAATTAATCCCTATCTACTTAAAAGTACCCTTTAAGAGTATTAAAAAAGAGACTAGTCTTAATCTTTAAGGCTAAATAAGTAGCTACTTAGAAGGTAGTATATAAAAGCTATATAAAATCTTTATAAGGGTCTAACTTAAGTATAAAGATTAGTACCTCTAATAGGAATAAACTTTAATACTTATTTAATATAAAAGGGAAACTAGTCTATATAAAAATTACTAGAAGCTCTAGTAAAAAGGATACTAAGGCTACTAGAAGCTTAAGTAGGAAAGATATTAATATAAATAATAAATAAAGTACTACTATTAATAAAGAAACCTAGTAAAGGTATACTTAACTAGTCTTATATTAAAGTTATAATTAAGACTTAAAATTCTTTAATATAATATTAATAAATCCCCTAATATAATAATCCCCCTTTTCTAGGAAATAGTACTATATAAATATAATATTCTTACTATTTAAAAACCCTAGAAGTATATAAAGAAGAATTAAATTTATTATCCTACCTTATTTAAATTTTACTTATACTACCTTATAAGAAAGGGTATAGTTATAAGGGTCTATACCTATATTAATATTAAAATTCTAATAGATAAATAGTATAATAGGGCTTATAATAATAATCTAGTAATAGTAACCCTTAAGCCTTAAAGGCTAAATTAAAAATCCTTTTATATTTATAATATTTATAATACCTCTCCCTCCTAAAGATATAAAGCCTATTCTTAGAGGATAAAGATTAAAACTACCTAGGACTACTCCTAGATCTTATTACTAGATACGCTTTATATAATAGTTATAAGGAATAATTATAATAAATATTTAGTAATAAGAGACCTAAACCTTTACTATCTAACCTAGACTAGCCTAGGGAAATATTAATATGTAGAGGTAAATAAGCTAATTAAAATTATTAATAAGGCTAGGCTTATACTTCTAATACTTAAAGGCCTTCTAACCTTTAAGTAAAAGAGGTATAGTAAGGCTATAATAATTAACCTTATATTTATTATAAGGGAGATAGCTAACTTAATAGTAAAGTATAAAGTTATTAAGAAGCTTAATTATAACTCTAATTATAAAGTAGTTTATATTAAGATTAAATAAGAAATACTACTATTACCCCTAAGAGAAGTTTATAACTAGAAATAAATTAATAAGGAAACCTTTTTTACTAATCTTAATATAACTCTACTTATAATATTTAAGCCTATTAATATTATTAAGGAATTAGATACCTAGGTTACTTAGCTAGTTATAATATTAATAGTTATAATAATAGAAGCTACGCCTATTATAAAGATCTACCCTAAATTAAAGCTATTTATAAATAAGGAGTACTAATAAGTAATTACTAAGGTATATAATTTAAAAAGATTATAATAATAAATAAGGTTAAATTAGGATAGATAATACCTTAATATATAATAAAACTATAAGAAGTAACTTATTAAGAGGAAATAAAAGGAGGGATAGAGGTAATATATTAAAGAATATAATAGTAACTAAAAACTCTAAAGACTAGGTAAGTAAATTAAGGGAGGATAAGCTTAATTATCTTCCTTTACCCCTAAACTAGTAGGACTAAATAATATAATAATAATAAAAGTTAGTAAAAAGATAATACTTCTAAGGAATAGCTTCTTCCCCTTAATATAATAGGCTAGATTAGATAACTTAGAAGGCTTTAAATATCTAATATTAAGGGAATTCCTAATAATTACTAAGTAGGAAGTTAGATAGGCTATACTTACTAGCTACTTAAATAAGGTTATAAGTAATAATAGACTTACCTTCTAAATCCTTTAACTATCCCTAGATTATATTAAAGGCTAGCTAGGCTAGATATTTAATATATATATTAACCTAGGATACTACCCCTAATACTTCTACTATTCTAAGATAATAGTATTAAGGAAGCTAGGAAAGGATAACTATATATAATTAAAGTTATATTAACTAATTACCCTCCTTAATATACTAGGGAAGGGACTTAAAAAGATTATTATTATAAGGATAAGCTACCTTATAAAAGAATACTAGCTCCTCCTAAGGGAATATATAAGGGGATTTAAGCTATTATTAATTAAAAATATTATTTATATAATATTAAAAGGGGTATATAACGCCTAGAAATCTAAGGATAATTAGGTTACCTCCCTATTTATATTTAATATAAAAGGCGCCTTTAATAATATCTTATACCCTAAACTAATTTATAATCTAAGGAAATAAGGTATTAATAAATAGGCTATTAAATAGATATAAAGCTTCCTTTCTAATAGGTTAATTATTATTATTATACTTAAAGAGGAGTTATAAAGATACTAAATTATAATAGGAATCCCCTAAGGCTCCCTATTATTACCAATTCTCTACCTTTTTTATAATACTAATATCTTAGATATTTATAAGTAGAAAGGGTACCTAGTACTACTATATATTAATAATACTAGTATATTAATAAAAGGACCTATAACTTAAGCTAATTATAAGACTCTTAAGGATATCTATATAAATATTTAAGAGTAGGCTATTATATATACCTCTAAATTTAGGATAGAAAAATATTAACTTATTTATTTTTAGCTTATAATAATTCAAGGAATAAAGAAATAGCCTAGAAATAACCTAGAGGTAGAGCTAGACCTTAATACCTTTATAATTAAACTAGTTAGGTCTACTAGACTTCTTAGTCTAATATTAGACTTAAGACTAGATTAGAAAGACTACTTATAATCCCTTAAAGTAAAAGTTATAATAAAACTTAATAGTCTTATAAGTTACTCTAGATTAGCCTAGGGTATCCCTTATAAAGGCTTATAAAGACTATATTAAGGTATAATCCTTTTTATATTACTTTTTAGGTATATAATATAATATACCTTAATAGTAATAAAATATAAGCTTAAATAGAAATAGATACTTATTATATTATAAGTTATATAAAAGAGGGTAGCCTATATTATTTTAAGAGGGTTTAAGAATATCTTAAAGGTAGCTCTAGATATTAAATACTATTAACTTCTAATTTAATAAGTATTAGAGAAAGTAGTTATAGATATAATATTATAGATTTATACCTACTTAAATTATAATACTATTAAGACTATTTAGATATTAATAGAGTTATAAAAATTATTAGGATAGAGAGCTAAATAGAAAAGCCCTTTAGAATAGCTAAAGGGAAAGGTATTCTAACTAGCTTAAGGTAAAATAGAAAGGTAAGTACCCTTTATTACTCTATTATAATAGGAACCCTTAAAAGTATAAATCTATAATAGTAAGGAGGAGTTTATTATAAAGTATAACTAGGTTATTATAATAGATTATACCTCTTTATATATTTATACTAATAGAAGTAGTATTAATAAGAAGATTAGTACCTTAATATAAGTATTATAACTAGAGGTATTATAGATATTATACCTTAATAATAATAAATATTATATAATATATACTAGGGAACTTAAAGGGATCTATATAACCTATAAACTTATTATTAATATAGCTCTACTAGTATTAATAATATAGATAGATAATTAGGCTTTAATTAAGTCTATAATAAACTTATAAGGATAGTTAGGATAATATATCCTAAAGAGGATTATTAATAAGCTTATTAGACTTAAAGATATAAGTATTCTAGTAATATTATAATAGATAGCGGTATGTTAAGGAGTCCTAGGTAATAAAAAGGTAGATAAGCTAGCTAAATAGGCTTCCTAATAAGGTACTTATAGGGACTAGATCTATTTACTTTTAGCTAGTAAATAATATATTAGAGTATTAATTAATAAAAGTTAGGTTAATACCTAGGAGGAATATAAGTAAGGTACTAAGTTAAAATAATAGGTACTTATACTAGACTACTAGATTATAGCCTTTTATACTAGGGTATAAAAAGCTATAAGCTTAATAGTTACCTAGCTATAAATAAAGATAGCCCTTAAGGACCTCTTATATATATATTAAGTAGTAGAATTACCTAAATATCCCTATAAAGAGGGACGCTAGACTTAGGAGTATATTATTAGATTATATCCCTTATTTAAGGATAAGAGGTAGGCTACTTAGGGCGGCTAATTAATTAATATTAAAATAATTCTTACTATAATAAAACTAGTAAAATAGGCCGTGAAGTTTATAATTAAGATAGGGACCTTAAAGGTCTTTAGCGAGACTATTATTAAAATAATAATAATAACTACCTAAGGGTAATAGTATTAAGATTTTTTATATAAGGATAATATCTAGTTATTACGCTAATAAGCGGAGGTACTATTTACCTAACTAAATTATAAACTAATAATAATAATAATAGGGACGGGATAGCTTCTATTTAAGGGATAGACTAGTACTCTAGGGTATTATATAATAGTATAATACCGCTAAGTAATTATATTTTAACGGGGTTATAGTAGTTTTTAGGTCTAGATTTTAGATTTTTTAGATTTTATTTACTTAGTTATTTACGCGATTTATTCTAGCGTTAATTAGTTAATTATATAGTACTTAACCGGATATAGCCGTAAGGCTGAGTAGGGTCTAGTCTACTCTAGCTTATAAAGGCTAGAGGGTATTCCCCTCCGCGTAGGATTAACATATATATATATATACTTTATAATTTAATATAATACTCCTAGTAGGTAAAAAGGCTATATTATAATTAATATATAGGAGCTTAATAAAATTATAGAGAATAATATATATCTACTCCCCTTATAAGCTAATATAATAGTATTAATATAGGGTTATTAATATATTATAGTTATTAATATTATAAGATAGTTCTATTAATTCTATATTTAGGTTAAGGATTATTATAAGCTTATAATTATAAGCTATTATAACTAGGAGTAGTCTTTAGTAGCCCTTATAAGTTATAAGGGCTCGCCTTTATATATTTAGCGCTAGATTAATACTATTCTCTAGAAATATTAGGTATTTATTAAGGCTTATATTAATAATATTATTATTTACTCGCGTACCTTATAAGAGTATATTAAATACTTATATAAGGTCTTTAATCTATTCTAATAGAAGTATATAAGCCTATTATTATTAAAGTTATATATTAGCTACCCCTCTATTACCCTACTAGGCTAGTATATTAATAGCCTAGGGATATTTATAATTAAGGAGAAAATTACTACTATTACCTTATTATAATTTCTATAGAATCTAGGTAATTTAGAAATATTTCTAGGCCTTACTAGATAGCTACGCTTATTAATTAGATATTATACTTAGCGTATAAACCCTTTATAGAAGTAAAAGGTAATATTAAATAAGGGCCTTATTACGGGTATAAAGGGTTATATATAGAAAAGGAAGGTAATTAGGGTAATTTTCTATAAACTTATATAAGAGGAGCTTAGCGCTTTTTATAATTTATAGGAGGCTTTTAAGACTCCCTAATTTCTTATTTATTATAATTATAATAGGGTTTTATATATAGATCTAGATACCTTAAAAGTAGTAGGATTTATAGCTATTATATATTATATAAAGGGAGATCCTATATAGTTATTAAAGCCTTTTATAAGAATTAATATATAGCCTATTATATTTTTTAATTACTATCTTAATAATACTAAAAAGAACTATTAGCCTATTAAATTAGAGATTAATAATATTATATAAGTTATTAGGAAGGTTTAATATATAATTAAATTAAATCTATAACTACTTATAATTATTTATACTAATTACTCTACTATAATCCTAATACTAAAATAGTTAATATTAAAGATTATAAGTATAAATAAATTAAATCTCTAGCTTATATAAGCTTCTTAATACCTTTCTTTATTTAACTTAGAATTATATTATAAATCTAAGAAATTAAATATAATTCCTAATACGCTATTAAGACTCTAAATAACTAAATCTATTAAGAACTCTAATTTATTATATAAAATCTTTAATATTCTCCTTACTTTATCTAATAATCTTCTCTATAATATTAAAGACTTTAATAGCCCTACTATCTACTATATAATAAATATAGAAATAATTGAGGATTTTAAATCTTAATTATAAACGGGCTATTAGAATAATAAGTAGTAGTAGAAGATCCTTAATATATTAAAGCCTCTTATAAATAATAATCTAAGTATAATTTCTAAATATAATAAGCCTAGGATATTATATATTCTTAGGAATAGACTTATTTTTTATATTAATAGCGAGAAAAGGCTATAATTATATATTCCCCCTATTATAAAGAAGGAATTATTTAAATAAGCTTATAACTTTTTTAATTATAGTAGTTATTATAAATATTATAACCGGCCTTTTTATATAATATATATCTAGTATCTTACTAAAAACCTCTAAGCCTATATAAGCTACTACCCTTAATACTAACTTAATTAAATAAGAAGATATCTACTATATAAGGAATAGATCTTTATATTAATACTACTTATATTATTTTATATAATTATAATAGACTTTATAATTAGCCTACCTATTATACTATTAAGTATAAATTACCTATTAATAATTAGTTATAAGTTCTTAAAGAAGGTCCTTCTTATATTAGGTATTAATACTTAGAAGGCCCCCTAGTAGGCCTAAGTTATAATCTTATCTTTACTATCCTATAACTAGGGAATCCCTTATAGTATTATTAGTAATAGGGATCTTTAATTTATATTAGACTTTTAGTAAGAAATCTTTAAACGTCTTAGAGTTAAATTTCTTATATCTACAGCCTATTATCTATAAACTAATAGATAAAGTAAGTATACTAATTAGATTATAGAAATTACCTTATAATTTTACCTTACCTACTATCTAGATACCTAGAATTAATAGGACTATATAATCCTATATATTTAGGCTAACCTAAATAACTCCCCTACTATTATAGGATATACTCCTAATAAGCTCTACTATAATTTTAAGGTAAATAATAGTATAAATATACTATTAATTAATAATATCCCTATAAAAGCCTTTAATAGTTTATAACTTATATACTAGGAATAGGTAGAAAACGCTATAGCCTTTAGTAATATAATAATAAAATATTAGTATAATAGTAAGTATAAAAGTTTATAATTTAAAGAAAATAATAAAGTCTTTCTTTACTTATATAAAGGTTATAAGATCCCTAGTATCTTTAATAGGAAACTTTTATTATAATATACTAGTCTATTTAGGATTTTATAAAAGCTAGAATTACTCGCTTATTAGCTTAAGCTACCCCTTATAATATATATATAGCCGGTAGTATTAGTTATATAACTTAAGCTAAAAATAGAAGGTATTAATCTATATAATAGGATTTTTAGTAATAAGCTACTACCTATTACTGCTAAAGATAGTACTATTTATAGGGATAAATATAAAATTAAGAGATTACTAGATAAGAGGTATTTAAGAGGAAAGACTTAGTACTTAGTTAAATAGGTTAGCTATAATAATAAGAATAATTTATAGTATAACCTAGCCGATCTATCTAAGGCTAGTAATTTAGTAAAGGCATATAAGGATAGACCTTAATAAGGGCCTTAGTATAGATATATAAGAATAGATATAGGTAATTAGTAAACGGGGTTATTTACTTTATTAATTTTACTAGTATACTAATATAGAATCTACTCTAGTTTATATATTTCACTTAGTAATAGTGGAATAGCTTCTACCTCCCTAGTACTTTATTATTCTTAATAGCCTTAATAGCTTCCTTAATTAATAAATGTATATAAATTAAAAGTGTCTCTATTATAAGTTAGGTTTAGTTATTTTTAGCTTCTTTATTCTTTTAAATAGTATAATTAAAGGGTTAAGTTATATAAGTAAAGATAAAGACTAAGTAAGACTTATAATAGCTTAAAATAATTCTTAGGGATAGGAAGATAAGATAGTAAGGAGAATAAAGTCTAATATAAGAGTAATAAAAGAGTTAAGGTATATTATATTATAAAAGTAATAGAAATCTAAGTAAAGTAGTAAAGGAAGAGAGGAGAAGTTAAAGTTAGATTCTCTATTTAAGGAAAGTTTAAGATATTATAATTTAATAAGATAAAGTAAATATAGGCTCTATTAGGAATTTTAGCTTTAAATATTAAGATATAAGGTAAATAGTAAGGAGTATAATATATAATATATATTATAGTTAATACCCTTAAGAGAGATCTTATATATTAGTAGGTTCTACTATTCGCGGCTAGGAGAGAAGGGGTTCTTATAATAGATATTCTTACTAAAAATATATCTTTTATATATTAAGAATTTATACTATCTAGTCTATTTATTATATTATTTATTTAGTAAATATAGTATATCTTATAATATTATACTTTTTATATAACTACTATCCCTAATAGTATTATTTATATAATAAAATAGGGTACTTATAAAAGGTTAAAGTTATAGGGAGTAGTTAATATATAAGATATTAAGTATACTTAGTATATCTTATAATATTATATATCCTATATAACTACTATCTAATAGTTAATTTTATTATATTATATATCTAGTATATCTTATAATCTTATATATCTTATATACTAGCTATTACTTAACCTAGAAAGTATATCTTAAGCCTAGTAATATCTATTAATTCTATTATATTATATATCTAGTATATCTCGCGATCTTATATATCTTATATACTAGCTAGTATCTTAAGCCTAGTATACTATTAATTCTATTATACTATATATTTAATATATCTTATAATCTTATATATTTTATATACTAGCTATTACTTAACCTAGAAAGTATATCTTAAGCCTAGTAATATCTATTAATTTAATTTAATTATATATCTAGTATACCTTATAATCTTATATATCTTATATACTAGCTAGTATCTTAAGCCTAATATACTATTAATTTTATTTTATTATATATCTAGTATATCTTATAATCTTATATATCTTATATATTAGCTATTACTTAACCTAGAAAGTATATTTTAAGCCTAGTAATATCTATTAATTTAGTAGACTAACCGCGTCAGGTTAGTACTTTAAACTCGAGTCGGGTTCCCGACTTAACTCTTAGCGAGTTAATACTAAATTCCTAGCCTAAGTATTCGGGTTAGTACTAATAGTTAGTACTAAGTATTCAAGTTAATACTATAAGGTGGTACTAAGTATTAGTATTAAAGTATTAACCTGACTCGCTAAGACTTTAATTTTAGTAAGGGTATTTTACTAGACTATAATATTAGGAATACTTTATAGTAATATAAAAAGGTAATATAATTATTTAATAATTATTAGTAGATAGCCTATCTATCTATCTAGTTAGATATCTCTATAATCTTGTACTTATAATCCTTCTATTTATTACTATCCTCCTTACTATTATTATACTTACTATTATTATCCTTACTACTACTACTAGTCTTACTAGTATCTTCTAGTTTATATTCCCTATCCTCTTCTTTATCCTCCTTAGTAGTATACTTAATTTCTTTCTTATTAATACTAACTTTAATTAAGATACCCTCCTTATCTTAATTCCTCTTTATAAGGTTAGGTATAATATAATCCTTTATATTAAACGCGTTAGTATACTCCTATATAAACTTAATATAAGTATTTATAGTATTAGGGTCTTATATATCTTTTAACTCCTCTAGACCCCTATAATATATAATCCTTTACTTAATAATTTATATAATTAGTAGATTAAATCTAGTAAATTCTAGCCTAATAGCATCTATATCTTCCTTAGAAGTATTCTAAAAGTTAAGTTAATTAGAAGATAAGATTAAAGACTAATTATATATTTAGCTCTTTTATAGAATTAGTTATACTATTTATATTCTATATATAATCTACTAGTTTATCTAGCTTAGCTTATTCCTTAATAGCCTCTTTATTATCTTTAAGGCGTAACTCTATCTTGAAATATTCTACTATATAGTATTAGCTATTTAGGAAGTATTATATTACCTAATTATATTACTATAAATCCCTCTTTTATATCTTTCCTCCTTTATAATATCTTTTACCTTAATTACTAGCTCTATATAATCCTCTTTAGTAGCTATCTTCTATATATCTAATTCCTTTAACTTCTTAATCCTTTTTAATACTACTACGCGGTTATTAGATACTTTTATATATAATAGCTTCTTATTATTATCCTAGTCTTTTACGCGCTCTCTACTTATAATTAATTTAGGATTCTAGTTATAAGGACCTAATATTATTATAGTATTATATTAGCTTATCTATCTAGTAATATATTTAAGTAATATAATTAGTAATAAATACTTATTATATATTAATAACCTATCTTACTATAATATCTTAAGTATATAGAGGTAGGAGGAGTTATAAAGAAGATTTTAAGGGGTAATTCCGCCTATAATTATACCTATAATCACGCGGAATATTCCGCCTAATATTACTTTACCTTATATTAAAACTTCTAAACCTTATATTCCTTCTTTTATCTACTATTATATATATTTAACGACTTTAATAATAGCTTATACTAAGTAGATTAGTAATATTATTTTATAATATATTTCTTACTCTATATACTAATAGGTAGATAGTATAATTAGGTAATAAAACGCTAAAATTACTAGCTACTAGAGGGGGTAACCCCTTATAAGGTAGGGGAGTAAATAAGCCATTATATAGGAAGGGAAAGGTAATATAAATAGGTAATATATTAAAATATAATTAGCTAATCTTCTATAAATAGTAGTACTAAAACTAATAATATAAAGATAAAAGTATAAGGTTAACTTAGGTCTTAAAGCTTTAAGGGAGATAAGATAATACTAAAAGTCTATTAATAACCTTATCTTAAAGCTACTATTTAATTATATTATAAGGGAGGTTATAACGGACGTTATAGGAGTTAGTATAAACTTATATTAAATCTAAAGTTTAGCTTTAAAAGTATTATAAGATATTATAAAAGTATTTATAATATCTTTTCTCTTAAGTAAGTATATTACTATTTTATATTACTATTTAATCCTTATAATA
>JAABUV010002080.1_pt1 | contig 27884 bp, 25 predicted proteins | sample 5559971 | NCBI WGS metagenome assembly JAABUV01 (sample SAMN10711881, study PRJNA513362) | rock metagenome | isolation source: Antarctica rocks | place: Antarctica: Victoria Land, Knobhead nord | collected 2015-12-19
GAATCAATTGCTTCTTCTACAACTGACTTCATTAATCGTTGAACCTTTCTTCAATCAGCTTCTGACAATGCTGAAGAAGAAGAATGACTTGAAACAGGTCTAGCGTTCGATTTAATCTGCTTTATGATCTGTGACGAATTGAAAGACAGCAATTCTGTCTTTTTTCATTCACTTTTGATGTTGGCAGACGTGAAAGCAGCTTGATATGCAGGTCAAAATAGGTCAAAGAAGTCTCTTTTTGATATTCAAGAAAGTTCTTGACTCTTAAAGATTCAGTCGTTCAGGTTTTGCGAGTAGTAATTGGTCAAAGGGTTGAATAAGCTGACATTCAGAGGTTGAAGACAATGCGTAGAATGAGAAGAATATAAAGTCACGAGCATCTTGTTCTGCTCACATCAGTCAAGAAACTTCATGTTGATATGACTGTCATGCTCGTCAACGAATAGAAGATGATAATCGCGTGAATTTCTGACTTTTGACCTCGTATTTCGATCAAATACGATAGTGAGTCAAGAGTAGATCAATTCATCGTTAGTTCAGTCAGTAGCGAAGAAAGCAAAGAAGCAGAATTGCTCTTTGAAATCATATTCAGTAAGTCAGCTGTTTTGAATATTGCCTGATATCGCCTGATAAATGATCGAAGAAAGTATATGAGTCATATTCATGCAAATGATTGCAATCAAGATAATTCATTCTCTATTGTTGTCTTGATCAGCACTCAGCAATTTGTCACTGTCAAGATGCTTTAAACTAAAGACTCTTCGAGTCTTTTGAAGAAGTTCAAGTAGAAAGTTCTTTTCGTTCATATTGTATGTGTTTGAAGAAAGAATCTTATATTCTTCGATTTTTTGCTTTACCTACCCTTATATTAGTATGAAACTAAACGTAATGAAGGCACTTACAAGGTCAAAATAAAGCTGATATTGATATGCATTATCGACTTTCTTTCGCTTTAGATCAGCGCCTTGTAGAAACTTTGACTGCAGTATATCTGAATGACGTCGAACGAACTCATAAGACCAGTTTTTGCCTGACTGTTTTCCAGATATATTATACGCAAAAACGCGAATCATGACATTGAAAGAAGATATATCACGCTCGATAAGCTTGTTGATATAGCGAATAAGCTCTTTTTCTTGTTGGTTCGAAAGAATTGACGTCGTTTGCTTGCTTTTCTTCACGAAGGCCGTTTTGCCCCTATGTCGTCGCGACAGCGTGCTTCGATTGATATTGAATTTCTTTGCAGTTGCAGTGTAGTTAGATGAGTCTTGCAAAGCTAGATCTGCAAGCGCTGCCTCAATTGAAGTCATATTGAATTTGTAATTGATTTTTGAAGAAAGATGAAAGTAGTAAAGTGAGGTGTGCACAAGATCGAAACATGCATCGAGTCGAGAATACTTCTAGCAGACTCACTAATTTGATCTGACGACACAGATTGTTTTGACTCGCCTGATTCACGAGCTTGGTTCGGGGCGAAGAGGGAAAAAGATGAGTTGAACAGCTTATTTTCACTCATCTATTTCACGAGAATGAGTTGATTCTCTTGATTGAGTGAACTTTGCGTACTTAGTGAGCGATAAGTTGTCTAGCGATTCAAACAGTCTTGTCGTTGATTCTATCAAACTTTCTAGTGTTGTTCAGTCTTTCGATTGCGTCGATCATCAGATAAACGAATTTCTTTAGACTCGTTCTGTCTGTATCAGTATGTTGAATGAGTAATGATATCGATATCGTGTGATTAACGAATTCTTAATATAATGTTGAAACCGTGCCTAGAATCTAATCACACTGCAGCGAGATAGTGCGTAGCTGAATAGAATGTTTGATCAATAGAGATAGCTATAACTAGAATATTAAGAATACAAAAGAAATCAAAGAGAGTTTCGAGCTGTATCTATAGTAGTGCAAAACAAAGAGAGCGAAGCAGGTTTGCTCGAGTATCGAAAGCGCTAGAATAGAGTGTTGAGGCTAGAAATTCAACATGAGTCAAAATCTCTAGAGCTTGTTGACTAGAAAACTCTATTCAATCTCGACACACTCGTAACATGCATTCACTTTCTCTCTCATGATTAAAGCTTTCTTCTCTTCAGTAAAATGATGCATAGTTGAATCTTTGCTCTGTTTCATGATCAAACATTTGCTTTTCTCAGCAAAACAACATATGATTGAAATTCTGCTCTGACTCATGATTAAACATTCATTCTTTTCAACAGAATAACATATAGTTGAATCTTTGTTCTGATTCATGATCAAACATTCATTCTTCTCAACAGAATGATGCATAGTTAAAACTCTGCTCTGACTCATGATTAAACATTTGCTCTTCTCAACAAAATGATGCATAGTTGAAACTTTGCTTTGACTCATGATCAAATATTCACTTTCATCAGCAAGACAACATATAGTTGAATTTTTGCTTTGACTCATGATCAAACATTCACTCTTTTTAACAGAATGACATGTGATTGAATCTTTGCTCTGACTCATGATTAAACATTCACTTTCTTCAGCAGAAAAATTTGCTCTTCTGCATTTTCATCTCATTTAAATGATGTTTTTCTCAGTTTCAGCAATAATGATAAACATTAACTTAATGTTCTTGCAAGAACAAACATTTTCTTTAATTTCAACAACAGTAGTAAATGTTGATTTAATGTTTTTGCAAAAGCAAATGTTTTCTTTAATTTTAGCAACAATAGTAAACGTTGATTCAATATTTTTGCAAAAGCAAATGTTCTTTTAACAAGAAATAATGATGTTTTGAAATCATTATTAAGACTTTTCATCAACAGTCAAGAATTTCTTTAAAGTTTGAAAAACTTTTCTGATTCTTCTTGTGAACATTGATAAATTAATAATTTTTTCAAATGATTTAATGACTATTTTCTTGTAATTCTTGATGCTCAGAGTCTTGAACTGTTGAGTGAAGATGACAAGCGTTGAAGCTGACTGATTCAAGAAATTCTGCAAAAGTTCTTTTATATATGTTAAATCATGAGTGAACTCTCTTTCATCTGCATCAATATCTTTCTCATAATTAAGTCTTCTTGACAAATCATTGACAGAATTACTCACTCTCTTTTGATAAAAGATCTTGAAGTTGTATGCAGTAAATCTGTTGACTCACTTTATTTATCTGCAAGAGAGCTTAATTATTGTCATGAAGTGTTGAAGATTTGCATGATCATTGATTATCTTTATTTCATGTCAAGTCTTTTCTAAATAATGTCTTTAATGATTCATGCTTTCAATGATCATCAGCATTTTCTGATCATATGCATCATAGTTTCATTCAATTAATTGTCACTTTCTTGATTAAATGATTACTGAGTATTAGTGTAAATTCTTGAGTGTAATATTTATTTATTGAGACATCATCACTTTCTCTGTGAATTCAAAAACATTCATCTTCAATCTTATGACTTTTGCAGAATTAAAGTGCTGAAAAACAACATTTTGAGCAAAGATGACTTTCAGCTTCTGAAAAGCATTTTAAGCATTGTCAATAAACTCAATTCACTTTATTTACTCTTTGAAAATTCATCTTTTCTTTGTGTTAAAAAAGAGACTTGTTTTAAGATGATCAATCAAGAATGATGTTATTCTTGAATAATTCTTTATGAATTAATGATAAAAGTTAATAAAGTCAAGAAACATTTAAATCTTTTTCATTATTCTCAATTATGATCAATCTTGAATGATTTGCACTCAATTTTTTTTCATTGAAATTTCTTTTTTCTTTACTTTATATTTTAGAAAGAATAATTCTTCTTTGAAGAATTTGCATTTGAAGAGCTTGATGTAAAGCTTTAGAATCTGCAGTTTGTTAAGAATTTATCATATGTGATGAACATGTTTTTTACAAGTTTTGCTGAATATCAGAATGTTATTCAGATAAACAAGATAAATAATGTCAAGAAATTCAAACAAAGTCTGATTCATATAAATCTGAAAGAAAGTCGATGCATTAATGAGATCAAAGAGCATCATGAGATACTTGTATAAGTCAAATCTTATACAAAATGTCATCTTTCATTCATCTTCTTCTTGTATGCAAAGTTTGTTGAACACATTCTTGATGTCAAACTTGATAAATCACTTGATGTCTGCAAGATGATCAAGAGCTTCATTGATTAACAAAAGAAAACATCTATTTTTAAAAATAATTGCATTGAGTTCTTGATAATCAACGTACGATTGCAACGTTTCATCTTTTTTAAATGTAAAGAGCATGAACATCTCAGCTGAAGAAATGAAGTATTATATCATGTTTGTTTAAAGCTGTTCTTCGATATACATCTTTTGTGCAATGAGTTCAACTGCAAAAAGATTGTACAAAGAATTTCAAAGAATGATACAATTCTTCTTGATGCAAATAGCATGATCATGAGACTCATGAGTCAAAAGAACTTTGACTTTTTGAGTGAAGAAATTCGCGAAATTCGTAAATTCTTTTGAAACATTTAAAAATTGATTAACTATTGTATTTTTAATCTGTGTGAATTGAAAGTTTTCTTCTGTCATTGAAAAACTCAAAAAGTTGTACAAAGCATTTAGAAGTGATTAAATGTGTATTATAACATTTTGTTACTTGAGACTCTGAGTTGATTAAGCGCTTGAGACTTCTCATTTCTTCTGATGATTACATCAATGAAAGAACTTGAGAATGACTTTTTTTATGAAGTTAAATTGATGAATATTGCATGCAAAAAGACTTGACGCAAGTCTTGCTTTATTGAACATCATGTAAGATGATTCTGAAACTGTTCTTTAATAAGATAATCTCTTTCTTTCATTCTGAGCACACAAGATTCTTCAGCGTAAATATTAATGAATAAACTTGTGAATGAAATTATGCTTTTCAAAGAATGAAAGATTTAACATGAGATTCTTTGAAGCATATTCAACAATGATAAAAATCTTCAAGATGCATAAATTGCTTTCATCAAAGTTCTGAATGTTTAGATCAAGCAATATTGTTTCATGTAGTCACATTAATTTATCATTGAAGAAAATTCTCATAAACTTTCAAGAATGAATATTCTCGATCTTATTTAAACGTTTCACAAAACTGTGACAAATTATGTTTAACATACACTCAATGTTCATCATGATTTAAGTTTCAAGAAGATCAAGACATTTTGACTTAATCTTGACTATAAAAGTGAATGATGTTGTGACTGAGTTCAAGTTCTTTGACATTATTAACGCGTTCAGTTTGATAAACAGTTGATTGATTGAGTTGACTCATTGAATTTCATACTTTTCAGTTGCTCTCTTTTCTTAAGTAATCAATAAATGAGAGAAATCTATCAAGCTAAGTCTTTTTTCAAAACGTCAATAATGAAGATGTTGTTAAAAGCAGAAGAAACTTTTAAGAAAAGAATTTTTGAAAAGAAAGTTTCTAAAAAAATGAATCATGAGTTTAAACAATTCAACTTTACGTGATCTTTAAATTTGCATCTGACGCATGTTTTCTTGCTGACTCTGTAATATTTTTTCTTTTGAAAGACTGTTTTTCTTAATTCTGATTCTCATTGCTTTTGTTGATCATCAAAGTATTCTTCTTTTTCTCAACTATTAATTCTTTGCAAGAAACTCTGCAAGCTCTTCTTATATAATTAATCTTCAAGAAATGAGTTCATTTTTGATTGTTAATTTTGCTGAGCATAATTTAAAGCATGCTGCATATTAATGTACTTCATCAATTCTTGACAGAACATCTTACTTCATTAAATAAAAGTTAGTATGATTAGTTTAATCTTGTTCAAAGAGAGTAATTCATTCAGCAATTTAAACAATAGCACTTTCTTAAACTTCATGATTTTAATACAATTTTGAAAATATATCTTGTTGAATTTCAGAAAGAATAACATGCATGTTTAATCACTTTTTTTATAATGATATTTCATAAATTGTTTGTTCAATTCTGAAGTGACTTCACGTCAAGCAAGCATTGTTGAAGAGTTTTAAGAAACTTCACTTATGTGATTTTACAATCTTTCTTCTTGACAGTTTTCTTGATTTGTTGAAGATAGTGCATCATTGTGATCTTTACATATTTCATGATATAATTAAGCTTGTCATCATTTTTGATGTAATTCATCTTGATGAGTCAGCAATGAAACTCATCTGTACGTGATGCTGACTATAAATCTACTGTTTAACTACAGTAAAGTTTAAAGATTATCAAAAGTTTGAATGATATTAAGACGCTGCGTGATAATGAAGCGCTGTACATTGATTGCATGCAGAGTTTTCGTGATCATGCAAACTTCAATAATCTCAATGTGCATGCTACAAGCAATTTATATGCAGATGAGAAAGTTAAATAGAATGCAGAACTACAAGAAAAATCATTTATGAAAATCATTTGATTCAGTATCTTGTTATCATAATGATAAGAATTAAGACAGAACACTTTTATGTTTGATCTGTTGAAAATGATTAGCAGAAAGAACTTGAATCATGAACATTCTTTAAATTTACATGCTAACTACATATAAATCTTGTTAAGACTGCGTGTCTGTTACTACAACATGAACAACTCACGAAATTCATTAAGTTCAACATGAGCAAACTCAAGAGTCTCATTAATATCATTTAACAAACGTTCAAACACAGATATTTTATACATGAGTGATACATTGATAAGAAGACTTCATTAAGAGAAGAGAGATACAAGCGAATTAGTAAAGAATGATTGAACTACGCTATTTGATTAAAAGTGTAGCATATAAACATTTCTGCAAAACATGATCGATTTGCATGAGAAAAATCTTTACAGATAATATGAAACAGATGAGTTGCACACTTTCAAGCAAAGTGAGCATCTGCAAGATGTGATATACAATAATGGTGATTATCAATCTTAAAAATCTTATTTCTTCACTGAACTCTGACTCTTGAATATCTTGATGATAAAATCAATCTTTAGTTGAAAATATCATCTGTATAGTTCAAAAGAAGAGTAATGTGTATTGATGTGATTAAAGAAGAAATTGACTGTGATATGTATGTATATCACAGATGAAATGTTTGCAACTCATGCTTAAGAAGTAAACTGTTGAAATCTGAGCAGTAAGAGATTTCATTCATCTTAAACTGTGAATCTGCTGCAAGAAACTATCTCTTGCTAAGAAAGAAATCAGCATAGAGATCATGTTTTATGTATGTTGCATACAACGTATGCAACATATTTTCGATAGATTCTCGCTGCGATGATTTCAACTAGTGACAGCATCGCAATAACGCAGTATTACAGAAGTCAATGAAAGCAATGATGAGAAAAATATAGAAAATGCATCGCAGATGTTTACATCATCTCGACACAAAGATTGCATCTGTTCAACAAGATGATAAAGATGCAAAATGATTTTTAGAAAGTTGAAAGTACTTTTGTTACTTACATCAAAATTAAATGCATAGATTTGAATGCTTATCTGCACTTCAGAAATGTTTCAGATGCAGATAACATGTGATGTAACTGCAACTGAGATCAGCAGATGATGAAACATATACTCATGCATTGCTTGAACTGATTGCATTTGCGATCAAAAATGCTATGAAATGTCAACTTCTTAAACTATTGAATAATTGTTGCTATCACAAAGAGTTTCAAAGCAGCTGCAAGAATGATGATGAAAATGAAGCTTCTGAAGCAATTTAAAGTGACTGAGTTACTCATTCTTTAACATGCAATTAACGCAAACTAATTTGATATATAATCTCATAATGATAGTTTTGACTGCGTGAAGCAGTTGTATAAACAGCGAGTGATTTTCTATCTCAGAGAATTTTGTTCACTCGATATAAATAGCATAAAGTTTCTCATGAATCAACTTAATCAATGTCACAAAAGTGTATGAATTTATTATTATTATTATTATTATCATCTTGATGAAGTTTAACTTTAATTTTCTGAAAAACAACTTCAGATTCTTGTTAATGATGAATTTGAACTTTTTCTCTTTTAAGAACTTATTCAAAAGAATGATCTTAGAAATGATTGCTTTCTTTTTAGAAAAATCATCATTGATGAAAGAATTCTTTATGACTTTAATGATGATTCTTTTGCAAAACTTTGATTTGAGATGATCAAATGCATGACTTTATTGTGTTAAAAAGTAATCAGAGTTCAACGTGCAAAACGCTCATTTCAAATTTTTTAACAAAATGATGTTTTTGATGAACAATATCTTGTGTTAAGCACACATCTTCAAATAACTCTGTTATCTTTGCAAGATCTTCATGTCATTGATAATGCTTTGAATTTTGTTGAAATTGATGAATGAAAGTTTATGCTTAACAACTTTCATTCTTGTCTGAAGCAATGTACATTGTCTCTTTTCTTTTTCTATATTAATGCAAGCACTTTTAATGTCTTTGTTCAATGCTGCATGATAACAAGTCTTTAATAGATTTCTCAAAATAATGCTTGCAAAATCAGAAAATGATCAAGTCGATGAGATCATAATATTGATGATGATCGCTTAATGCTGTGTAAGATTTTTCGTTAAGTTTAATTAAAACTTCTTTTTATTGTTACAAGAAATTTAATTAAGTAAAGTGAATGCAAGTTTTATGAAGATGACGAAAGTAAACAAGATAATACTTTCAAAAAACATGCGAATATTGCTTTCAAAAGATGAAATCACGACATTAAGAAAGATCATATCTTGATCATGATGCTTGAAAAATATGTTTACAATGTTAGTGATGATGATTACTTGAGTCAAAGATGCAGAAGCTTCAAGAATGAGAAGAAATTAAAATTCATTACAAAGATTGAGTGTCATATTCAAAGAATTGCTATTCAAGTCAACGATTTTTTTATATTATACAAACTATTGTCTCTGCAATAAAGTAAAGTGTTAAAATTATGAGTAGCTTGAGAAACATATAATCACACTAAAGAATATGCACATAGATAATACAATCAAATTTAATAGTAGCTTAGTAATATTTATTCATATAAAAAGTTAACATTAAACTATGAAATACAAAAGTGAACTTTTCTTTATATATTCAAAAGATTAAACTCAAGCATTATTAATGAAACAAGCGAAATTACATGTGACTTATGCAAAATGTCTTGAAGATTGTATGTGACTTGAACTTTTATTATCAATGAAACATCAAGATTTGTATGTAACTTAAATTCTTGTAGACTCAGAGTCTTTGAGAATCAATGATAAAGATTCTTGTAGATTCAGTGTTTCTGAGAATCAACAGTAAAGTTTCTCATAGACTCAGTATCTTAATTCTCATAGATTCAAATTCTCATTTGAGAACTTAATGATAACATTAAAGAATAGTTCTTATGTTTATTCTTTATTCTTTAAAAAACTTTAACTTTCATAGATCTGAGTTCTGACATCACTCTATATACTCATCATTTTACTCGTCATTCTACATACTCATCATTTTACTCATCACTCTACATACTCATCACTTTACTTGTCATTTTACATACTCATCATTCTACTTATCACTTTACATGCTCATCACTTTACTCGCTCATTTACTCACTCATTTACTCGCTTTATTTACTCGCTTTATCAATCTTTCTATCAAATGCTTTATCAAATTTCTTATTAAACGCTTTATCAAATGCGTCGATTAAATGCATGAAACACGTCAAACAATGCTTCAAACAATGCTTTCTACATAACTTAAAAACAATACTGTTATCTTTGTGATTAGTAATCTTCGCTTTCAGTCGAAGATCGACGCTAGAAAATTTAAGAGATTCAAAGTATTTACTTCTTTTTACTTCTTTCTTTCTTTGTAAAACAGTTTCTACTTTCTATTTCATATGAAATAATGCTAACTGACTCAATAAAATGCACTCTTCATGACTCAATATTAAACTTTCTACTGATCTTTCTGCTGATCTTTCTACTGATTTTTCTACTGATCTTTTGATCAAGCTTTTTACTGAGCTTTCTACTGAGCTTTTTACTACTGAGCTTTCTACTGAGCTTTCAATCGAGCTTTCTACTGAGCTTTCTACTGAGCTTTCAATTGAGCTTTTGATCAAGCTTTTTATCAAACGCTTTATCAAACTTTCTACATGCTTCAAATTACTCATCGATTGAGCGCATAACATGAGTTGAACAGTGCTTTCTACATGACTTCTTTCATGTTTCTTTACTGAGCATTCTTCATGTTTTTCTATCAAGCACTCTTCATGTTTTTCTATCAAGCACTCTTCATGTTTCTCTATCAAGCATTCTTCATGACTCTCTTTATGATTCTCTATCAAATACTCTACATAGTCAACAATTCATTCAAATAAATGATTAAATAACTAGTTAAATAATAAATTCATTGATTTAATATCTTGCTTTTGCATGCGCTTAAGCATATAGAATTAAGCATATAGAATCAGAATAATCAGTGTCAGCAGTGTTATTTTGATGATTCATGTCATTTTAATGATTTGTGTCATTTTGATAATTCATGTCAATGTGATAAACGATGTCATTTAAGCTATTAAACATGCACTTGCAGCTAATCACGTCAAAGTGATCTTATAAGAAGAGAGATTAATCAAAATGATAAATCATTTAATTTATCAATTAATTACGTGATTAAACACTCAATCTGATTTGTTGATGTGTGACTTTGTCAAGATATCATTTAGATCACATTATATCTTTGACTTAATATATTATGAGTTATGTCGTGTTTAACTTGACAATGCTTGATAAACTCTTTATAGTTGATTAATTCTCTTAAGTTATTAAGAACTTCTTAATAATTAACTTTATCATAATATATATTCATTCTGTATCTGCTTAAAATATCACATTGTCATATCATTCTTATAAATCTTATTTATTCATTTAGTAAACTTGATCATCACAGTTTTAATTACTTCAAATTCTTCTTAGAAATGATGATTCAATATTTAAGCATGATAACAGCAATGTAATTGCAACAAAGTTGCAATAATGATGTTTTAATCTTGCAAAACATTATATCAGAAAATGAATGTTTTATAATGAAATCAGAAAGTGAAAAAGCAGAAAATAAACTGTTATAATTCTAGTCTTCGTTTATTCTACGACTAGTCTTCGCCTTGATTTCATTCTAATCAAGTTTAGCGAAAATCTGAGCTAGATGTAATGTCATCGAGTTTCTGCGTTCATATATGTAAAACGTCAACTTTTTCAAGTCTAGCACAGAGCTGAGAAATGCACATATAAGAATCAAGTTCTTTTCTGTAGCTACTTTTCTTTCTTAGCATTTATTTATTAGTTAAATGACATTCATATGACTCGCTCTATGCTGATCTCTAACAGTAGATAAATGCTAATCAACTACTCTGCTATTAATGTGTAGACAATACGAAATAATCTACTTCGTTTATTCAGAAAATTTGCAAGAAATTCTTTGAATTACTTTCATCAAATTTACTCAAATTTATCAAATCATTCATCTTTACAACAAATTTATCTATCTATCTTTCTCACAATGACACGCGACTTCGAATCAGTCGAGTCACGAACAGCTCATCTGCTTAGAAGCATTGCTAGCAGACACGTTTTCATTATTTCTTTTGATGTCTCAGCTGAATTTCAGAATGTCACTACTTCATGAAACATCAACACGAGTCAACAACTTCGTCAATGAGCTCATGATCAGTTGAACAAGATTATCAAGATGTTGATTGAGCTAAAAGATCAACAAAACATGACTTTGAAACTGAACAAGCAGTAAATCAATCTACAAGTTGAGCATATCAAGAGATTGAATGAGCTAGAAGTTAATCAAACGGCAATAGATACTCAGAAAGAGACTATTGCTCAACTACAAGCGAAAGTATTGAGTCTTAAAAAGAAGCTCAAAGAAGCAAAGCATTCTGTTGCTGATGATCTTCTTTCTCGTCAACTCACTGAGCTCGTTGAGTCTCAAACTATCTTGAAACAACAAGATATTAAGTCATGAGCTTCTATCGAGAATCTTTCTCAACGAGAGTCATTTATTTTACTCAACAGCAATCATCACAAGTTTTACAAGTTTTTGAATTCATCTATCTTCATTGATGAAGATGTTGAATCAACATAAAACAGCTGAAGAGTCAAGATTGATGACAAGCTTAAAGCAAATGCAGATCACTTTCATACTGAAAATATCTGTATTGTTTATGTGATATCTAGACTAGAAGATGACGCAGCGAAACAAATCTTTGCTCAACGTCATCATGATGCATCTTACTCATACATCTTAATCTACGAGCTATTCGAGCATCTGAAGTCAATTTACGATAATCAGAATAAGAATTGAAAGTGTCGTTGCAAGTACAACGCTCTGAGACAGTTGAACAAGTCTTTCAACGTCTTCTACTTTGAATTCATGAAGTTGTTCAGCTATTTAGACTATGAGAATTGCACATTGATGAATGATCTTCAGAATAAAATCAACAATCGCTTGCAAGATACTTTATTGATTTGCTTGAAAGATTTTATCATTCTACATCATCTCAAGAGCTTTCTTCAAAGTATGAATAATAGACAGTGAGTTAATTATCAGCTTCGAAGTGAATGTTGCATGATCATTATCAAAGTCATCATTGCATCTGAAAAGCGCGCTACTTCTTTGTCAGCAGTGACGACTTCGATAATCAAATATGTCAAGTCGACTATCTTTTCTACATCTAAGTCAGTCAAATCATTTATTGTTTGCTATATTTGCAAGATCTCAGATCACTTATTCAAGAACTGCTCTCAGAACAAGATTGATACTTCAGCATCTTGTGTCTTCATTCTTCATCTACATGAAATCATCATTTCAAAGAATAAAGAGAATGAGAAAATGACTTTCTTCTTTGAGAATAGCGAGGCAAAAAACTAGAGACTTTCATCAAAGACGTGATGAAAAACGTGTTAATTTCTTCAACAATAAGCATGTTAAACAATTCTTTTGCTTCTGAATCTTTGATTACTGAATGTATACTATCTAGCAATGAAATTAGTTACTCATTGAAGTCATTGATTGACATCGAAGCTGCTGACTATTCGTTCATTAATGAAGTGATTACGCAGATTGTTTGTGATCAGTTGCAAATTAAATCTCTGACTTTGATCAAAGCGAAGTCAATATGAGAATTCAACGATCATTATGCAAAAAAGCTTATTACTCATGTCATTTATTTGAATCTGACTGTTCAGAATCATACGATTGAAATCGCTTCTATGTTGATCACTCAATTAGATCAACATCAAATGATTCTTGAAAAAATATGAATGAACAAGATCAATCTAGTAATAGATATGCAAATCAATTTTCTTTGATTTTCAAATTTCAATTCTTTTATTTCAAAATCGATTGTTTTATTCTCAAGTCATAAAACAATCTTGAAACAGAAAAGCTTAACTTTTACTCATATTTTGAAGAAATCTACTATCTTCGTTACACTTTCTTTCAGTCAGTTCAAAGAGAAGTCAGTTGAATAGTCAAAATCGTTCGACGCAGTTTTGCCTAGCGTTAACTCTAAATCAACGTTCAGTCTAAAACCAGCTTCTAGTTCAATGAATATATCAATGATAAAGACAGCGATTTATAGAATGTTAGTCAAATGATCAGATGTCAAGATCTTTGCTGTTATCATCTTGAAAATCGATCGACTCATAACTACAGTTGAAAACAAGTCTGAAGAAGTGAATCTACATGAGCTTTCACACGTCAAGATTCTCAAGCAGATTAAGATCAAGCTTCTCTCTGAATATTACGACTATTTAAACATGTTCAATCGAACAATGATCAATCAGCTATCATCTCATCGTTTCTATGATCACAAGATTGAGTTAATTGACGAGAGAACATCTTCTCGAAGCAGACTGTATCAGATGTTTGATCACAAGCTTCAGAAGATAAAGAAGTATCTGATCAAACATCTGAACAAAAAATTCATTTTCTCTAGCTTCGCTTCATACATCTCGCTCATCTTGTTCATCAAAAAGAAAAATGATAGTCTGCATTTCTGCGTTGATTATAGAAAGCTTAATGCTTTGATCAAATGAAATCGCTATTCTTTGTCATTGATCGACGAGATTCTCACTTGAATACAAGAAAGCAAATATCTGACTCAATTAAACATCATTGTTACGTTCAATAAACTGCAAATGCATTCAGATAGCGAAGATTTGACTATCTTTATCACTTTCTTTGACTCATACAAATATCATGTAATGCTTTTTGAATTAATCAATGAATCAACGTTCTATCAACACTATATAAACGACGTGCTGTTTAAATATCTTCATCAGTTTTGTCAGATTTATCTAAATGACATTATCATTTACAGCAAGATCTTGAAGAAACATAAGTAACATGTACGATTGATCTTGAATAGACTACGAGAAGCTGATCTACAGATGAACATAAACAAATGCAAGTTTTATGTTCAAGAGATCATCTTTCTAAAACTATTAATATTCATTGAAGAATTGAAGATGAATTCACGAAAGATACAAGCAGTAGTGAAATGATTTATTCTCAATAATCTCACTCAGATTCAGTCATTCATTAACTTCTGCAACTTCTATCGATGCTTTATCAAGAACTTTTTGAAGATTGTTCATTCAATGATTCAACTCACTCAAAAGAAGATCATATTTGAATGAAATGAGACTTGTCAGACTGCATTCAACCTCATGAAGAGACATATAACTGAGACTTTTATACTTTGTCACTTTGATCAGACTTGTAAGACTATTCTGAAAACTGACTCATTCAACTACGTAAACGACGAATTTTTTTCTCAATATGATGACGAAGAAGTACTACATTCAATTGCTTTCTATAGCAAGAACATGTCTTCTGCTGAGTGCAACTACGAAATATATGATAAGAAACTGCTGATTATCATTTCAGCATTTGAGCATTGATGACTTGAACTGAAGTTGACTGACATTTTTATCAAGATGTTTATTGATTATCAAGCACTCATCTCATTGATGAAAGACAAAGAGCTGAGCAGACATCAGATGCGTTGAGTACAAAAGCTAGCTGATTTCAACTTCAAAATAATATATTGATCTGACAAACAGAACATTAAGATCAATGCATTAACTCGTTGAGCTGACTTCATACTCAGAGATTTTGATGATGAACGCGTTCACTATCAATGAATCACTATTCTGACGTTGAATCAAATGAAGATTGCTGATCTAGAGAAGAACATCAGCAAGTCAATCTATAAACAAGTTTTTGACGTGAATGAAATTGACGAGAATTGTACTCTACTTCGTGAAGCAAAGATCAGAAATGAAGCACAATGCAAAGATATCAAGCTGAAGAATTGTTGAGTTCAGAATGAAATCTTATACAAAGACAGTCAGTTATGAGTCTCATTCAATGAACTTTTGCAAATGAATCTGATTCATGAAATGCACGATCAATTCTTAATAAATCATCTTGATATTTTTAGAACAATGAAAATCATCAAACGAAACTACTATTGATCATTCATGCGAAAGACAGTAGATTGATATATTCAAAACTGCTATGTTTATCAATGATCAAAGACATCTAGAGATAAATCAAATGACTTGCTTCAATCTTTATTAATATTTGAACAGCGATGATAAGACATAGCAATGAACTTCATTATTAATCTATCTGATTCATTCAACTATAACGCTATTCTGACTGTCATCTGCAGATTGTCAAAAGAAAGACATTATATTCTTTGCATCACTGATGATAAAGAAATCACAGTCGAAAAAACAGCGAAAATGTTGATTCAGTGAGTATATCAAACTCATGATTTACTCAGCTTCATTGTATCTGACAGAGATACGCAATTCATCTCTATTCTATGAAAGTTTCTTTGCAAATGACTGAGCATTTCTCTTTGATTGTTCATCATCTATCATTTTCAGATCAACGATCAAAGCAAACAAGTCAATCAGAATATTAAGCGCTATCTGCGTTTCTTCTGTTCATACATGCAAAACAACTGATTCAAGTGACTACTCATGATTGAGTTTGTTGACAATAACATCTTGTTCTCAGTCATTTTCTTGACTCTCTTCTTCATGAATAAAAGCTTTCATTCTCATATGAGCTTCGATTCTGACATCATTGAGTATGAAAGCACTCGCGAACGCTTGCAGATTGATCAAGTCAAGAATATATTCAATCACATGAATAAAACATTGATCTTCGCTCGCGAAGCTTTGATCAAAACACGAGAGCAAATGATGAATCAAGCTAATAAGCATAAAAAGAAAGTCAATTACAAGATCAAATCAAAGATGTTTCTGAACAAATGAAACATCATTACAGCGAAATCTTTCAAAAAGCTGAATGACAAAATGCTTGATTTATTTCAAATCATTGACTCTGTTGACTCATTCTATAAATTGAAACTATCAGACACTATGCATATACACGACGTGTTTCATTCAGATCTTCTTCATTCTATCATCAATGATTCTCTGTTTGATCAAAAGAATGAATCTTCGAAATCAATAGTGATAAACGATGAAGATGAATGAAAAATTGACGATATATTAAACTTTCAACGCTACAGAAGATGACTTCAATATAGAGTTAAATGAAAGAGTTATGACAATGATCTTAACTGATATAACGCTGATGATGATGAGTTTATGAATGCTCAAGAGATGATCAATGACTTTCATATCAAATATTCAAGAAAATCGCACTAGAAACAACATTCATGTGAACATGAATAGTTGAGAAAAGAAAGTAATATTATGATTCTAGTCTTCATCTTGATTTCATTCTAATCGAGCCTAGCGAGAATCTGAGCTAAATGTGATGTCATTGAATCTCTGCGTTTATATGTGTAAAACATCAATTCTTTCAAGCCTAGCACAAAGCTGAGAAATGCACATATAAGAATTGAGTTCTTTTCTGTAGCTACTTTTCTTTCTTAACATTTATCTATTAGTTAAATGATACTCATATAACTCACTTTATGCTGATTTCTAACATAAACTCTCTCTTGATATTGATGAATAACTGACTCAAGTAATACTTCAATATAATGAACTGTAAAAGAAATAAAAGTTAACAGTCATTTAATCAAAGATTGAGATTCTGCAAGTCATTGAAACAATGAAGAAAAGTCATTCAGCTTTTATTTAAGTTTTCATTGAGAACTTGAATGATTTATGCATCATTTTCATAATGTTAATGAAGATAAAATGAAATCATCATGAAATTATTTTATAAAAGCAAAGATTCTCAATGTTTTTGAAGAAGTATCATGACAAAATCATAAGAAAACATAAAGAGTAAACTTGTAACATTAAAATCTTATTTCAAAATATTCTTTAACATTTTGAAAGAAATGAGAAAAAGATTTTATACTGCATGATTTATCTTAAGAATAAATCAAAGAAGCTTTGATTTAATCATGAAGAAATTATGTTTGCAGCTCAGCAAACATGATTCAATTTTATCAATTTTCTTCTCAATTTAATTGAAAACTTAATGAATCAAGATATAAACATGACTCAGCAGTATGCAAATGCATTGCAACGCTTGAATTAAATGATATGAATGTTTGCAATTTATCTGAGCACTCTGAAACATCAACTTTCATTGTATAATGATGAGCATAAGTGAATTCATTTATTCATCAAGTTAAAATTTGAACTGCATGTGATTATTATTAATGTACAGTTAATTTCTATCATATGAAATGCATTAATTGATCTTGTTGCTCAATTAAAAATCAATCTACAAGAAGAACATGTCTTGTCATTAAAACAATTTCAAGACAGAAATTCATATGATCAAACTAAGATTAACAAGATCAGCAATGAAACTCATCTGTACATGATGCTAACTACAAATCTACTGTCTAGCTACAGTAAAGTTTAAAGATTATCAAAAGTTTGAATGATATCAAAATGTTGTATAATGATGAAGCATTGTGCATTGATTGCATGCAGAGTTTTCGCAATCACACAGACTTTAATAATCTCAATGCACATGTTATAAGCAATTTGCATGCAGATGAGAAAGTCAAATAGAATGCAGAACTACAAGAAAAATCGCTTATGAAAATCATTCAATTCAGTATCTTGTCATCATGATGATAAGAACTGAGATAGAACATTCTTGCATTTGATTTGTTGAAAGTGATTAATAGAAAGAACTTAAATCATGAACATTCTTTAAATTTACATGTTAACTACGTATAAATCTTATTAAGACTGCATGTCTATTACTACAACATAAGTAACTTACAAGACTCATTAAGTTTGACACAAGCAAACTCAAGAATCTCATTAATATCATTTAACAGAGATTCAGACACAGACATTTTATACATGAGCAAAATACTGACGAGAAGACTTCATTAAAAGAAGAGAGATACAAGCAAGTTAGTAAAGAATGATTGAACTATGCTGTCTGATTAAAAGTGTAGCATATAAACATCTCTGCAAGACATGATCAATCTGCATGAGAAAAATCTCTACAAATAATATAAAATAAATGAGTTGTACACTTTCAAGTGAAGTGAACATCTGCAAAACATGATATACAATGATGACAACTGTCAATCTTAAGAATCTCACTTCTTCACTGAACTCTGACTCTTAAATGTCTTGATGATAGAATTAATCTTTAGTCAAAAACATCATCTGTATAGTTTAAAAGAACAGTAGCATATGTTAATGTGATTAAAGAAGAAATTGACTGCGATACACATGCATATTGCAGACGAAACATCTGCAACTCATGCTTAAGAAGTAAACTGTTGAAATCTGAGCAATGAAAGATCTTGTTCATCTTGAGCTGTAAATCTGCTGCAAGAAACTATCTCTTGTTAAGAGAAAAATCAGCATAGAGATTGTATTTTATGTATATTGCATGCAACGTATGCAACATATTTTCAATAAACTCATTCATCGCTCATCATGAAGATAGCAATCGAAGCGATAATAAATCAACTGATGAACGTGAGTATGTTAAATGTATATCATGAATATGCATGCAAGCTGTTCAAGAAGAACTGTTGCATCACACAATGCTTCAGATGTCAAGAATTTGATCACATGATCAGATTCTGCAAAAAGAATCAACGCTGCGTCAAGTGTGCAGATAAACATCACATCAAGAAGTGCGTGATGTTTTTGAATAAAAGACGTTGCATTAACTGCAACGAAAATCATGAACTTTGAAGATGCATCTGTCTTAAGTGACAACAACAAATGAAACAAACGTTCAAAATTTATAGAAATAAATCGTTTAAATATTTAGAAGCATTTAAATACAATTGCACATTCTTGCAATTCTTGAACTCTTCGCTGTCTTTAAGCACTGCAGATTCAATGAACTCTTCAAGATTTATGAATTCTTTCAATTCAGTAAACTCATTAAGCTTAATGATAGCTATGCTGAAAACATGTAGTTTAGTCACTTATGAATTGACATGACAGATGATAAAAGTCAAGAAGAGACGTGTTGATCATTTCTCTTGCGTGAATAGCGACTCAGATGAGACGTTGCTTGAGCAGAGTCAGAAATGATAAATCAGAAGATAAGACAGACTCTTGATGATTGAGAGCAGTCAAAGAGTCTTCTCTTTGCAGAGTCAACAACAGCTACAAATAACTTTATGATAAATCAATCTTTTCTACAAATACTGCAGTACAACATCAAAAAATCATTGAAAATTCAGAAATCATTTCTAATCAACAAAGAAGTTTGTGATTTCAACATCGTAGTCATACAGAAGCAGAGTTGCAACATTAATGATATACAATCATTTAACTCAACTTACAACTTCTTTTATCTAGTGAAAAACATGTCATCACAGTCAAGAACTTGCATATATGTGAACAAATGCTTAAGATTCAATCAATGAATGATAGAAACAGCTGAATCAGACATTTGCTTGATCAGAATATTAACTTGCAACACAGATGACAAAACGCAGACGTTGCAACTTATAAATGTTTACAATTCATGTTCATTGTTTTCTACATTTATAAAGAAATCTTTAATCATTTCTCGCTTGAGCGAGCTACTTAAAGACAACTGCGAACAACTGATTGTAAGAGATTTCAATCTACATTACTTTCACTGAAAAGAATGAAGATGCTTCACTCAACATGCAGTAATCAACAGTTTACTTGACATTGTTACTAACACTAAGCTGAAATTACTGCTGAAATCAGACACTATTACTTGCAAGACTCATAATTAGTTTACAATTATTAATTTAGTCTTTAGCAGCGAGAAAATACAATTCATGACATGTAAATGCAAGATACACATCAATCTGCATTAAGAATTGAATTATCTTTTGATTATTATAGAACTTTGTCTATAAACAACTTCAGTACAGTCTTCAACTTGATGATTATGAAAGAAAATGAACACAGAAGCATTGAGCGCGTATCTGCATATACATTTTTCGTTGAATCGTTTTTTGAACAGCAAGATGATGATGAATGAAAGAGTGTGCAAAATTATTAAGATGTTACAAAAGATCATTGAGAAATCTATTTTCTTGACAAAGTCATCAAGTTGAGCAAAGAACTTCTGAAATTTAAACTGCTCAAAGATAGTAATGAAATCAAGACAATTATGAATCATATGAAAAATACAGAGCACACTAAATGCATGAAATAAATATCTGAAATACAATGATCATAAAAACAAGATCATTCAACAAGCAAAGTGTGCACATTTCAGATCACAAATGCATAAGTTGAGCGATGCACTTAAGTCAATATGACGCTTTGCAAAATGAGTCAGAATTGAAAGTCAGTTATCTAAAAAACTTTCTCAGTTTTTGTCATTGAAGTGAAGTGACACTGATCAAATGACAATGATGTTTAAGAAAAAAATCGAGATATTGCAAGAAAAATTCTTTCTTTCACTCTCTCAGACAAATGTCAGTAACATTGCAGACTCATTTATACTCTTGACAATGTCATCTGATTCATACATTTCAGAAGATGAAGTGAGACAAACAATTAAAAAAGTAAAAGCAGACAAAGCATCAGATGTTTTAAACATTTTAAACAGAGCGCTGCAGACAGATCTTGCAAAACTGACTTTGATATTGACGAGTTTATTCAACGTATATGTAATATACAGATATCATTCAAAGCAGTTCAAAAAGACTCAAATGATAGTATTATATAAATTGAAGAAGAGTGATTATACTAATTTAAAGACATATCGACTTATTGCTTTGCTTGATATCATGAGCAAAGCTCTGAAGTCAATCATGATTAAAAGACTGAGTGATATAGCTGAGATTCATCACATGCTATTTGATGCTCAAATGAAAGTGAAATGCAAGTGATTCATGATCTTGACATTAAATCTACTAGTAGATCGAATTCACATGATATGAGACTGCAAAATTAAATACGTAATGTTCATGCTAAGTTTAAACGTTGTTGAAGCATTTAATCAAGTCTTGCACGTCAGACTTCTGCATACTCTAAAAATGAAAAGAATTTCAGACTACATAATCAAATAAGCATGCAGCTTTCTTGAAAATCAAGAAACATTACTGAGATTTGATGAGTAAATGAGTGACATGTGCAAGATAAATGCAAACATATTGCAAAAGTTTCTCATTTCATCGATTTTCTTTCTATTTTTCAACATAAGTTTGATTGAGAAGTGCAAAACATTGAGAATTAAGATTGAAATGCTTAACTTTGTAAATGACATTAACATTCTAACATATAATAGATTCATCAAAGAAATTTGCAAAACATTGAGCAAAGTATACAACATCTGCGCAAAATAAGCTTGCACTCATGACGCAACATTTGCATCAAAAAAGTATGAATTTACGCATTTCATCAGAAAATCAAAGAGATTTGACATGACAGCTAGCATATAAATAGAAAGCTCAGTTATTAAGTTGAAATCAGACGTGCAAGTTCTGAGAGTACAACTGAACATGAAATTGTGATGAGACGTGCATCTTTGTCAAATCGAAGTGAATTACATTACATGAATGCTAGCACTTAGTTGACTTGAAGTCTTTACATGAAAAGCAATCTTCACAAAAGCAAGATAAATATACTCAGCAGTAATAAGATCAGAAATTGCATTCAAAGCATCAGTTTGACATCAGCGAGAAAAAGAGAAAGAATTGTCAGACAAAGAATGCAAACTTGAAATATTACAGAATCAAGCTTTGTGTCACGTTGCAAAGATGTTCAAAAGAGTAAGCATTGAAACTCTGAAAGCAGAAATGTACATAAGCTCACTGCATGTTCATTTAAACATGCTGCAAGACAAAATCACGTTATGCAGTTGAATCAATGATTGTATGCAGAAAATCAGATAAGCATGCAAACTGATATGCGCTCATTTGATGAGTGTCAATTGCATCATCTTTCATTCTTTTATCATCAAGAAAGTGATGCTTTTGAATAACTTAATTCAAGAAGACGCGAAAATACAGTCAAGATGCAAGCAATTAATTCTCACTGCGACGATTTTGACTAGCGACAGCATTGCAATAGCACAGTATCACAAAAGTCAGTAAAAGCAATGATGGGAAAAATATAGAAAATGCATCGCAAATGTTCACATCATCTCAACATAAAGATCACATCTGTTCAACAAAATGATAAAGATGTGAAACAATCTTCAAAAAGTTGAAAGCACTTTCATCACTTACATCAGAATTAAATGCATAAATCTGAATGTTTATTTGCACTTCAGAAACATTTCAGACGCAGATAGCATGCAATGCAACTGTGACTGAAATCATCAGACGACGAAACATGTATTCATGCATTGTTCAAACTGATTGCATCTGCAATTAAGAATGTTACAAGACGTTGACTTTTCAAATTATCAAATAATCATTGCTATCATGAAGAGTTTCAGAGCAGTTGCAAGAATGATGATGAAAACGAAACTTCTGAAGCAATTTAAAGTGACTAAGTCACTTATTTTCTAACATGCAATCAACGTGAACTAATTTGATACATAGTCTCATAATGATAGTTTTAACTGCGTGAAGCAGTTGTATAAACAGTGAGTGATTTTCTATCTCAAAAAGTTTTGTTCACTCAATATAAATAGCATAAAGTTTCTCATGAGTCAACTTAATCAATGTTACAAGAATGTATGAATTTATTATTATTACTAAGATCAACAAGAAGACTCATTTTAAATGAAAGAAGTTTCATAAATTAATCAAATTCAACATGTTGTTTAAATTAAGCTTTAATGCTTCAACGCATTATAGCAAAAACTTGTCAAAAATAATGTGCTGAATTTGCAATTGAAAAAATTATTACACTATTAATTGTAAAAATGAAAAGATCAAGAATAAATTAAAAGAATCTGATGTAAATGATACAATCACAATTGTTATTGAAAAATAAATCAAATCACGAAAATGAATTACTTAAACTATTTAGAGACAAAGCACATCATTGACATGATGCTTGCGCTTCATTCTGATTGTCAAGAACAGATGAGAAGTGTTGTTGATATAATGTTAACGAGTGAATGAGAAGCAATTATTACTATCTCACAGAAAAATTTAATCAAGATGAAAGATATACAGAAAAAATTACATAAGCTGCAAGTACTTTATGAACTCAATAAACGTAGAAACAATGAACTGATGCTTTGAAGAAAGATGAGAAGTTTGACAGAAATGATAGAAAAGCTGACATGTCAACGCGTCATTGTGTTGACTGTCAATCAGCGCATGAAAAATCAGCTGAAAAGACTGAAAAAGATAATGAACAAACTTGAAAAAGAATTAATGAAGAAGAGAAAACATGTTGACAACTGAGTAAAGAGAGTGAGTGTGAAGTCAATAAAATCAGTTAAAAATCATCTTATGTTCAATGTTAATATATCATCATCAGTGCAAAATCATTGTGAGAAATTTGAAGTAAAGATTTTCATCAAAGAGAAAGAAGAAGTAAAGAGAATCATGACAACAACAATGAAGAACATAGTGAGATGAGTGAAAGAAATTAACGTTGACAAGATGCTGTTGACATGCAAGAACATAAAAATGATGAAAAGATGATTAAAACTGTTAATATTTCAAGTTAAGATGAAAAGTAGTAAAAAAACATTGAAGAAAAATGATTTTTGAATCAAAAAGATATCATTAAATGCATGCTTACACAAAGTCAGTTTTAAAGTAGTGATACATAAGATTAAAATCAAAGAAGTGTTTAAAAACATAAAGAAGAAAGAAATGAAGATGCTCATCAAGATCAATAAAGATATACATTCAGAAGTGATGATCAAGAAGATTGAGTGACTCACAAAGAAGAATGAGCAGAAGAAATATGTTTCGCTAATGATATGTATAATCAGCGCTGAGATGATGAACAAGCTAATCAATAAGAAAGTATATTATGAAATCAACATAAAGATCATACAGTTCTACAACTTAAGCTGCAGAGTGCATCAATGTTTAAAGTATCAAGAATATGATCACAAAATGTAGAAGTGCAAAAACAAATAAAGATGTATTTACTGCATGCTGAATCATTGTTTGAAGCATTGTTTTTACAAACAGATTTAAAACATGTGAAAATGTGAAGCATGTTAAGACACATACAGAGTTTTTAACTCTCAATGTCATAAACAACAAGCTGAAAAAGAAAGAATAAAGAGAGTTACAAAGCACAGATCTTTATATCATGTTGTACAAAAGCAGAAAGAACTCAAGACAGCAACATCAAAAACATTCATAAAAACATTTATCAATCTAAAATTACTGATGAACAATGACTTGAAGAGAAAGTAGAGACACTCAATAAATGAAAGTCATCTGCTCAACATAATCATCACATCAGAAAACATTATAATGAATCACTTAATTAAGAAGTTAAGATCAAATGAATTGAAGTTAACATTAATCATGTCATTGTTAATGTCATCTTCTGTTGAGAATCTTACAAGTGAAGTAAGTGCTTTGCAAACATTCAAAAGAATATAAAACAGTCTGAAATGTAAATTTTAATGTTTCAGCAAAAGAAGCTTTAAATACTATAGTATAATGTTCACAAGTTCAGAAACAAGATGATGATAATATTATTACATAAGAAAAAGATAAAGAACTATGATATTTTGATTCTTCAAGAACTTTGATAATTTAATGATATTTTCAAAGCGTACTGCTCAGCAATTATTGACTTCATGCTGAAGAATAATGAAGATAGAATCTGTTTCTACATAAACAAGAAAATCAACAGCAACATCTGATATTCAACATAACACTTCAAAGATGTAAATACAATCATGCTATAAACATTAACAAATGATGCACAGATGATTCAGAAAGTTATACATATTCATGAAGTATACAATTCATCACTCAGAAATCATGAAATTATTCATGAAAAAGAAAATCTTTCAAACATTGAAAAAATGCTGCACATGTTGAAAGAAAGCATTCTTGTAAAAGACTTCAATCTGCATCACTTCACATGAGAAGAATCATTTTATTCAAGACAACATTTATTATTGAATGAGTTAATTAAAATGATCATAAACATTAATGCATCACTAGCATTATTTCAAGACACAATTATGAGAAATTATCAAGAATCTCAAATGACAATAAATTTAATCTTCATGACAGATGATATTATGAATCAATTAATACAATGCAAAATCAATGAAGAAATGAAAAACTTTTCAGATCATCTGTTGATATAAACAATTATAGATTTCAGAGTTTGCAAAAAGTCAGCGTGAAAATCGCGTTGCAACTGAAAAACAATGAATGAAGAGAAATTCATTAATACTTTGAAAGAACAAATGTTGAAATCATTGTTGAATCATGAGATGAAACATTGATGCATAAATAAATACATCAAGCAATTGCTGAATGCATTAAAGAAAATCATCAAGATTTTCACTCTTTAAGTGAAATTACATGAAATGATTAAAGCAGAATGAATGAAGAAGTGTATGAAAATCATCAAGAGTATGCAATGAATGAGAAGAAACTGTTGAATCATCAATGATTAAACAGAGTACATTCAAGCATGTGACAAGAAAAGCAAGATCATCAGAAAATAGAAATGCAGTGAATATTAAGAAATCATGCAGAATGTCAAACAATTCTCAAGAGAACTGTTCAAAACTGCAAAATAAGCAAGAAATGCAATTATAAACACATTGACTTAAGCGACAATTTTCTCTCTGATTAAGTCAGAATGCTTTGACATCATCATAACAGTGCAAAATAAAGTAAAGATGATGTTTCAAACTCACTTTTCATCATTTTCAAAGATTTTCATGCTGAACATAATAAACTTCAAGTATTTGCTCTTGATTGAAAATGATGTTTCACTAATACATCGTAAGATTAAAAGAATCATTTACAAAGTAACATTTAATAAAATGTTGAAACACACAAGATATATAAATAGAATAATGTGCAAACTTGTTGATGATGCATCAGAATAAATATACTCTTTCTTTGAAAAATGTTTATAAAAGAGAATATAATTAACTCAGTTTAAGAGCGTAATCACAATAGTGATGCAAAAGTCAGACAAGAAAGATTACTTTAATGCAAAAACATATAAATCAATTATGTTATTTAACACATGATCAGCGATGAAACTCATCTGTACGCGATGCTGACTACGAATCTACTGTCTAGCTACAGTAGAGTCTAGAGATTATCAAAAGTTTGAATGACATCGAGATGCTGCGTGATGATGAAGCGCTGTGCGTTGATCGCGTGCAGAGTTTTCGCGATCGCGCAGACTTCAATAATCTCAATGCGCATGCTACAAAAAGCAATCTGCACGCAGATGAGAAAGTCAAATAAAACGCAGAACTACGAGAAAAATCACTTATGAAAATCATTCGATTCAGTATCTCGTCGTCGCGACGACAAGAACTGAGACAGAACATTCTCGTGTTTGATCTGTTGAAGATGATTAGCAGAAAGAACTCGAATCACGAACATTCTTTAGATCTACGTGCTAACTACGTATAGATCTTGTTAAGACTGCGTGCCTGTTACTACGACATGAGCAACTCACGAGACTCGTTAAGTTCAACACGAGCAAACTCGAGAGTCTCGTTAATATCGTTTAACAGACGTTCAGACACAGACATTCTATACGTGAGCGATACGCTGACGAGAAGACTTCGTTAAGAGAAGAGAAACACAAGCGAGTTAGTAGAGAATGATCGAACTACGCTGCCTGATTAGAAGTGTAGCATATGAACATCTCTGCAAGACACGATCGATCTGCACGAGAAAAATCTCTACAGATAACGCGAAACAGATGAGTCGCACGTCTTACAAGCGAAGCGAGCGCCTGCAAGGCGTGATATACAATGACGACGACTGTCGATCTCGAGAATCTCATTCCTTCACTGAGCTCTGACTCTCGAATGCCTTGGTGATAGAATCAATTCCTAGTCGAAGACATCGTCTGTATAGCTCGAGAGAACAATAGCGCATGTCGATGTGATTAGAGAAGAAATCGACTGTGATACGCATGCGTATCGCTGACGAAACGTCTGCGACTCATGCTTAAGAAGTAAACTGCCGAAATCTGAGCAGTGAGAGATTTTGCTCGTCTTGAACTGTGAATCTGCGACAAGGAAGATTACTTCTCGCTAAGAAGAAAACCAGCATAGAAGTCGTGCCTTATGTATGTTGCATGCAACGTATGCAACATATTTTTGATAGACAAACGTCGAAGCATTTACTGCTGAACTGCAGGCATTATAGAGCAGAGCAGATAAAGCTTAAGGAAAAAGCTCAGCTCAAAAACACAGACACTATATTGACACTGTTTATTACCAAGATTGAAAGAATTGCAACACTAAAGTATTTGAAAAATACTTGAATTGCGACGAGAAAATGACTATTGAGAACGAAAGAGTAGAACGTG
>JAABUV010002082.1_pt1 | contig 27881 bp, 21 predicted proteins | sample 5559971 | NCBI WGS metagenome assembly JAABUV01 (sample SAMN10711881, study PRJNA513362) | rock metagenome | isolation source: Antarctica rocks | place: Antarctica: Victoria Land, Knobhead nord | collected 2015-12-19
GTGCCCATCGTGGACAGCGCGAACGGGATACCAGCCGCCGCGGCGGCGGTGGCGCCCGCGATCTCGCCCTCGGTCTGCATCATCCGGGTGAACCCGGTGGGGGCGATCCCGAAGGGCTGCGCGACCGGACCACCGAGCACCGTGCGGCTGGTGTCGACGGTGGCCACGTCGCGCAGGATCGACGGGGTGAACTGGATGTCCTCGAACGCTTGGCGGGCGCGGGCCAAAGAGATCTCGGCTTCGACGGCGCCCTCGGTGTAGTCGAAGGCCGCCTTCGGGGTGCGACGTTGGGCGATCTCGCGCAGGTCATAAATTGTGAGCGCAGCCGCCAAGCGGCGCTTCTTCGCGTTCAGCTCCGGTGATTTGAACTGCAGCAGCGGCGCAAGATCGCGGCGGCTCGGCATACGGCGGGTAACCATGCTAGTCCATCTCATCTCTGCCCATCGTCGAAACCCGGCGGCCGCAAAGAAGCACTGGTGCGCGCCGAGTGATGAGTCCGCACAAGCGACCACGCAACGATCAACCCTTTCCGGCGGTGGCCGATACCCGGCTCTGAGCTGAACCAAGCTGCGGATCGTTTCCAGTGTGCGTACCACCGCAACAATCCGCGCGACGAACACCCCACCTGCCCGCCGCCACCGGTTTCCGACACGGTGCGACCAAGCGCAGTGCGACCAAGCGCAGTGCGACCAGGCGCGGTGGTCACCGCCCAGAGCAGCTGCGGGAACACCATCCTCGCCCCCAGCAGACAGTTCCCGGTCAGCGCCTCACCGAGACAGCACCCACCCTCGAGCAGGCCACACATCCCACATGCACCCACCACCACCGCGGCGACGACTGCCGTTGCTCCACACGAACACCATGAGCGCCACCCAACTACGCGAGGCACCGATCCCCTGAACGACCACCACCGCGCGGTGTGCCCCACCCGGCCATAAGGCGCAGCGAAGGCCTGCGCGCCGCCCCCGGCCTCGGTGCATGGGGTGTCAGACTTGGTGCACCAGGTGCAGGCCGGGCGCCTCGCCGGAACGGAGCCCTCTCATGCTCACCCACGTCGTCGCAGCCACCAACGTCGAGGCAGCAGCGTGTGAGTCGGTCACGCGGCGCGGCAGGGCCAATACCTGTAATTAAGTCGATTACAATGCGGTACCTGGCGGCGTTGACGAGCTGCCGTCCAAGCCGCGGCGCTGAAGGAAACGGCCAGTTAGGTAGGAGCATTCGTCTGCGTACGCGAAGGCCACGCCATGGCGGGATGCGCCAAATAGAATTAGTTCGGCATCGGAAAGGCCGTCTTCTAGTTGCGTAGCATGCTCACGATCTATGAAGGGGCTGCTGCCCGGTTCAAGCAATAGCGTCGGAACCTTCACGTCGACAAGCGCATCTCTGAGATCTAGCATACGAAGCATATCGCCATCTGCTAGCAGAACTTCAGGATCACAGAGTAGCTGTGCTTTTTCTACTTGATCCTTGATTTTCAAAGGATCTCTATCAGTAAACCTGCACTTAATCATGTACTTCGACCACCCAGCGATGCCACTCTCCGCGAGGACTGTGGGCCAGGCGCCGATTTCTGTGATGAGCGCACCGCGAAAGCCGGTCGAGCATAGTACAAGGCCACGAACACGGCTAGAGCACTCAATTGCAAAGCTCAGACACGCAGTACCACCTAAGGACTCGCCCACAAGGATGCTCGTACCCACACCAAGGTGATCTTGCACTTCCTCGATGTAGCTACGCAAGTTTGTCAGATCACGCGGCACCGGATCGACCAACGGGGATCCGCCGTATCCCGGCATGTCGAAGGCGGCTAGGTTGAAACGGCTGACGAGAGCCCCAGCCCATGGCCACCAAGCACTACCTTGAGTCCCGACGCCGTGCACGAACACTATCCAAGGACGGCTTTGTTCTTCGACATACCTGCTAACGCGGATTCCGCGGGCAGTCTCGCTGTGGATCCACGTCACTATGCCTGCTCCTTCTCGACTCGGCCGGACAATAACTCTCTCCCGGACCTTGCAGAAAAGCTTGTTGCCCAACTCGTATGAGCTTCCGTCGGTCCGCAGCCAGACGCCCCTAGACCTTGCTTTGAGAGCCATCCTAATCGATGTACCCGCCGGTCGTTACACGCTAGCACAGGCTGCAAACGGTGCCCTGACCACGGAGCAGGCAGCCCATCAGGACCCATGCACTCACAAAAACTATCGGTTGATCTTGGGCTCCGCTGCGCAAGTCGTCGTTTCTACGACGTGATCTTGTGCGGACATTTCAGTCGTTTCGGGGGGTTGGCGCAACTATCACGACGGCGAGCGCAGGGTTCAACTCGACCCCCGCAGTGGAAGCCGCCGGACGCGTCTTCTCCACTAGGCTGAGGCCCTGAGCGGGTGCAGCCGAACGTTGTACCTGCTCCGTACCGTTCGGAGGTGTTTTTTTGGTGGCCATGAGTCAAATGGACTCTGCGCCCGGTCGGCCGCGTGATCGCCGTGCCCAGCTGATCAGGGAGGCGGTGCGGCTTTTCTGGGAGCGGGGATATGACGGTGTGTCTGTCGCCGATGTCGCTGCTGCGGCGGGGATCACGGCCGCGGCGGTGTATCGGCATCTTCCTAACAAGGAGTCGATGCTTGTCGAGCCGATTCGGGAGATGGTCACGGCCTGGTATGGGGCAGCGCTTGTTGCCCAGGATGGTGCCGCGAACCCGGTGGACGCACTGGACCGTCTCGTGACCGCGGTGGTCGAGGTGGCAATGGACCGCCCGGACGTAGTCGGGCTGTGGCATCGAGAGTCGCGCAATCTTCAGCGAGAAGCGCGAGATGAACTGGTGGTGCTGCGGGCTACGACAGTGGCTCATTGGAGTGCAACTTTATTAGCGTGCGACCCCGGGTTGACGGTGGCGCAGGCGGAGTTCCGCATTCGCGCAGCGCTGGGATTGCTCAATAGCGTTGCCGTGAGGCGTGCGCCGGTCGCCCGTATCCAACTCAGCGCCCATCTGCAACAGATGATGAAGGCGGTGCTTCTCTCGGCCACCGTCCCCGATCCACGTGAGCGGGCCGTACCCGCCTTTGATGTTCGACATCATGCCGAACCGGTGGAGCTGGCGCGCCGTGAGCTGATTCTGCACAGCGCCGCACGCTTAATTCGCGTAAATGGTTACCACCGGGTTGGCATCGACGAGATCGGAGCTGCTGCGGGTATCAGCGGCCCGTCGGTGTACGGCCATTTCAGTTCCAAGGTCGATGTGTTGATTGCGCTGCTGGACAGAGTGGCCGACTTGCTGGACGCGGCGGTGCGAACCGCATCCCAGGTCACGGGTCCGGCCGAGTACCGGTTAGCGGAGATCTCCTGGGCACACGTGTACACGGCGCTGAATGCTCGTGATTTCGTGTCGGTGTACGCGACAGAGCTGCACAACGTTCCGGCTGCGCACGCACGAACACTGCAGCAGCACAGGAACAATCGGATCAGAATCTGCGCGGAATGTCTAACTGAGGTTCGACCGCAGATTACGATGAGATTGGCGCGGGTGACCTCTCAGGCCGCGACCGAGATGATCTTCGGTATCGCGCGCTCGAGGCGGTTCGACGACATTCCGGCGCTGGCAACTGCCACCCATGCGCTGACCATGTCCGCTCTGGTCTGTGAGAACGTCGAGTCCGAGTCAGTTTCCAGCTGTAGGCCGCTCGGGGGAAGACCACCCCTCACGGCCCTTGCGCGCAAATGACCACAGTTGAGCTGCCCGCTCCAGTTCGACGCCGGCCGCCGTCGGGAGGGCTGGAGGTCCGAGCTGCGCCCGCATACTCGTCTTCGCGGACCTGGCGAGCGCGGGATCCGCAGCAGCGTGCACCGTCAGCGCCTCGGCGCGTGCCTCGACGTCAGCGTCATCGCAGCACTCCCACGCCAGTCCCAATTCCACCGCACGGGTCCCGGTGACCGCGCGCCCCAAAACGCCGAGCACGGTGGTGGTTTGGGGCCCGACGCTACTTCCGAGGAGCCCGTAGTGGCCGCCGCCGGGGTGCACCCCGAGGCGGGTGAATCCGGACGCAATGACTGCGTCGTGCGCGACCACCCGGACGTCGGCGCTGAGCGCAAGGTTGATGCCTGCGCCGAGTGCGCCGCCCCGGATGGCCGCGACGACGGGAGGCTTGAGGGCGCCGACCCGCAGGAAGGCCTCGTAGATGGCGGAGGTCATCGAGATGCTGCGGGTGGAGGTCGGGTCAGCACAGATCTCCGCCAGCTCGCCGCGGTCGCCACCGGAGCTGAAAAAGCCACCCGACCCTCTCAGCACGACGGCTCCAATCTGGCTGTTGGCATCGATGTCCGCGCACGCCGATACCAATTGCTCGGCGAGCGCGAGACTGATGGCGTTGCGGCGGCGTTCGTCTTGCAGGGTCACCACTGCCAAGCCGTCTTTGGTTTGAACGTCGATCAGGGTGGTCATGGGTTCGTTTCATGATGCTGGTTGGGAGTGGTCACCGCACGCAGGTCGATGTCATCGTCGTGGTGTACTCGGAGTTCGCGCGCTTGGATCTTCTGGGTCGGCGTCTTGGGTAACTGCTCGCGCAGTTCCACATAGCGCGGCCACGCGAAGCGGGGGAGCCGATCCTGCAGGTGGTTGCGCACGCTGAGCGGGTCGAACCCGGGTAACGGGACAATGACCGCCTTCACCTCTTCGCCCATCACCTCATCGGGCACGCCGACGACAGCTACCTCGGTGATCAGTGGGTGTTGGCTGAGCACGGCCTCGACGTCGGTGGGACTGATGTTCTCCCCGCCGCGGCGGATGACGTCGTCGAGGCGGCCTCGAAAGTAGAGGTAACCGTCTGCGTCGAGCTCGCCGAGGTCGCCGGTGTGAAACCACGCATTGTGCCACTGTTGCAGCGTCAGTTCCGGGCGGGCGTGGTAGGCGTGGAACATAACATTTGGGCGGCTGGGGCGTACCGCGATTTGTCCGATTTCGCCGGTGGCCAGCACCTCGTCCTCGGCGTCGAGGATGGCGCATTGCATGTCCGGGCGTACGGTGCCGCAGCTACCGCGTCGGCGCGCGCCGACCCGGTTCGCCGTCAACCAGCCGCCGGTTTCGGTCATCCCGTACAGCTCGTGCACCGCGATGCCAAGCCGGTCCTCCACTTCCCTCCATACGTGCTCCGGCGCACCACCTCCTACGCAAAACCTCAGGCGGTGTGGGGTGCCGGGCCCTGGTTGCATCGCGAGCAGCGACAGCACAGTCCCGACGTAGGTGAACCCTGTCGCCTCGTAGCGGGCGGCGGCGTCGAGAAATTCCGCCGCTACGAACCGCGGCAACAGCGCGACGGAGCAGCCGGTATTCAACGCGACCATGATCGCGTATACCTGCGGATTGGTGTGGAACAACGGCAGTCCCAGCAGGATCCGATCCTGGGCGGTGACCTCAAGCGCCGAGGCGAGTTCGCGCCCCCCGGAGAGGAACGCCTCGTTGGGCAGTACCACGCCCTTGGGAGCGCCGGTTGTCCCGGAGGTGTAAAGGATGTTGCACTCCTCCGAGGCTGCTGTGTGCTCTGAGCGCCGTGGTGGCAGATCCGTTACGGCAGCCTCCAACGCACGCCAGTCAGCGAAGGTCACCGCATTGTCGGTGAGCCATGGGGCGACCGCAGTCACCCTGGGCAGCAGAGCGTCATCACCCACCACGTGGGACAGATCGGCGTCGGTGATCATCTGCCCGATCGCAGTTCCGGTGGCCTGGGTGTGTAGGGGAACGCACGTCGCACCCAGCCAGCGCAACGCGAACCAGAGGTACAGGAAGCTGGGACTATTGTCCGCGGCGAGCATCACCCGTGAACCCGGCCGCACGCCACGGCTTTCCAGCAGAGTCGCGGTGCGAGCCACAACATCGGCTGTGCGCCCCCAGGACACGACGTCGTCGCCGAACAATAAGAACGGCGCCTCTGGACGTGTCTGAGCTTGATGCCGCAATGCGGCTGAGAACATCAAGACTCCTTGGACGGCGCCGCGCGGATGAGCGCCTTGGCGATCGTGTTCTTGAGAACCTCCGACGAACCGCCAGCGACCTCGTAGGCCTTCGCGTCACGCAGGTACCGGCCGAAGGGTTCGGTCTGCATCGTGCCGCGCGCACCGCACACCTGCACTGCCATCGAGGCCACCCCGGTAGCCAGTCCGCCCGCGAGCAACTTGGCGGCTGAGGAGGAACGCGCGATGTCCAGGCCGGCGTCGAGATCACGGGCTGCCTGGTAGGTGACCAACCGCGCCGCGTCGATCTCGGCGGCGTATTGCGCGAAATACCACTGGATACCTTGGAAGTCGATCACCTTGTTGCCGAACGCGGCGCGACCGGCCGCGTAGTTGAACGCCCCGTCGAACGCGGCGCGGGCGATACCCAGACTGATCCCGGCGGCTAGGGTACGCGAGTTGGCCAGGGTCACCATCGCCTGTTTAAGGCCGCGGCCCTCCTCACCGATCAGGGCGTCAGAGGGTATCTCCACGTCCTGGAGCACCAAGTTGACGTGCGGGCCGTTGCGCAGTCCGAACGTCTCCGCGTCGGGCCCTTCGTAGGTGGAGACCCCCGGCGCATCGCGCGGTACTGCAAAGGTCGACACCCCCACCGGCGTTTCAGCGAGGACGACGAAAAATTGAGCAGCGGAACCGGAGGTGATGAAGGCCTTCTCGCCATTGAGGACCCAGCCGGCGTCGGACTTGTTTGCCTTGGTGTCCAAGGTGCGGATGTCGCTACCGTGACCGCTCTCGGTGAGCGCGTACGACGCTCGCAACCCCTCGGCGTAGCGGGGAAGCCACCGCTGCTTGAGTGATTCCTGCCCGTAAAGCTCGATGATTTTCTGGCTCTGAAAGATGGTGATGAGCGAGATGCCCAGCGCAGCGCTGCCCACACCCAGTTCCTCGAACACCGCGACCACGTGCTCCATCGGCGCTCCGCCGCCGCCGTAACGTTCCGGCAACGCCAAAGTGTTCCACCCCCGTGCGGCCGTTTGACCAACCAGGTCGACGGGGTACAAATCCTTCTCGTCCAGCTCCCGCCCCGCGGGAACCACTGTGCTTTCTGTGAAGTCGCGCAGCGGCTGCGCGAAGGACGGGTCCACGAGGTGACGCCAAAAGGTCATCATATTTCCTTTACTCATTGCCAGGGCTGCTGTGGATGTCGCACCTGAGGGTGACACCGTGGAAGTCACTCCGCGGCAGTGATAACACGACCGCTGGGGTCGGGGAGGAAGCGGGAGATGCCCATCATCAAGGCGACAGCGATCAATCCGGTGGAGATACCGCCGCCGAGACCGTACTGGGCGGCGAGCAATCCGACAATGAAGGGTCCGAAGCTGGCGAAACCGCGGCCGACGGAGTAGCAGAAACTCGAACCCGTCGCGCGAACCGGCGTCGCAAACAGCTCCCCGAACCACGCCCCAAAGATGGCGAAGTACCCGAGGCCGAACGAGATGACGAAGTAAGCCACGATGATCAGCGGTACAGCACCATGGACGACGTTGAGAATCGCAAAGGCGATGAACGCGACAAGTTGCACCGCAGCGAACCACAACAGCGCGGCACGTCGACCGATCACGTCGCTCCATGCTCCCGCCAGTACGTACGACACCAACGAGATGGCCGCGCTCACGTAGAGGACCGTCTGCGCTGTGCCCGCGGATACACCGAGGCTGGTTTTGAGGTAAGCCGGCATCCACGATGAATAGACGTAGTAGGAGTACTGCGCTCCGAACACGGTGATGGTTCCGAGTACGACGATCCGTCGCGTCGTCCCGTTGAACAGGGCACGAAGGGCGCCGGCACCCGTGCCTCCCGGCTTCTTCTCCCTGTGCGGCGTGGCGGATACCGGGTCCGCTACTGCACCGTGCTGCAGGGCGAGCCACTGCTTGGACTCCGGGCAGGATCGCCGCACCCAGATAGCGGCGATCACGGGGAGCACGCCGACGAGAAATGCCCACCGCCAGTTGGGGACCGCCCCGGTGACGTAGATGGCCACTGCGAACGCGGGCCAGATCGCAGCCTGCACCGCACCACCGGCGAGGCCGCGGCGACCCGGGCTCCATGCCTCGTTGAGCAACGCAAACCCGACCGCCCACTCGCCGCCCACACCAAGACCAGTGATGATCCGCAGCACGAGGAAAATCGCTAGTGACGGTGACAACGCTGTGGCCGCCGTGGCGACACCAAAAATCCAGATCGTCCAGGTGAGGACGCGCTTGCGCCCGTACTTGTCGGCAAGCCAGCCGAACAGGATGCCCCCGAATGCAGTGGCGATCAGCTGCGCGGTGAAAACAATGCCTAGATCCGCCTTGGTGATACCGAAGTCTTTAGAGATCGGGGTTACCAACAAGGCCACGAGCGTGAGATCGAAAAACTCAAGCCCCCAACCAAGGCCTGCGGCCGCGATCACTTTGCGCTGCTCACTACGGGTGTACGACGAGCCGGACACCCCCGCGACCTCTGTACTCGACGCCATGACAGACCACCTTTGAAAGTAAACGAAGTTGCACCAAAGTAAATGATGGTTAGCTTGAGGTCAAGCAGTTTGTTCGATTATCCTGGCTTGGTTTTCGACATGCGTCGAGGGCAGCTGTGCGTCATCGGGGTCCGCGATGGGGTAGTCCTCCAGCACGTCGTGTCCCACCCCTGTCGGTCATCGGCGATGAACACAGGCGAGGACCGCAACAGCTGCGCGGTCTGCGCCGGACTCGTCGACTGGGACGAAGCACCCCACGTACCGTGCTCCGGAACAACCGGGCGTTCGCAATGCGAGCTAGGTCTGCTCAGTGCGAGCGCGGGGCGCGGGTGGCATACATGGCGGATCGAGCGCCACGAACACCACCCGGGAGCAGGTGTCGATGACCGATCGGTGCGCGGGGGCTCACCCGAGTTACAGGTTTCTGCTCGACGAGCCGGCTGATCACGGTGTGGCCCGCTCGCGTGGCGGCCACCAGCAAGGTCCATGCCCTGCTCGACGGGCGGTCGGCCGTTGGTGGTGCTGGTGACCGCGGGGCAGGCGAACGACTCCCCGATCCTGCCCGCCCTGGCTCGACGGGCTCCGCGTGCCCCGCATCGGCCCGGGACGACCGCGCACCAGACCGGACGCGGTGCTCGGCGACAAGGCCTACTCCGCCCGCACCCACCGGCAGCGGCTGCGCGCCGCCGGGGTCACCGCGGCGATCCCCGAGCCCTTCGATCAGGTCCGCCACCGACTCGCCCGCGGCTCCGACGGCGGCCGACCCCCGATCTTCGACGATACCCGTTACCGGGACCGCAACTACCGGGCCGCGGTCATGCTCCACACTGTCATCACCCGGGCTCGCAGCTTCAGAGACACGCTCTAGCCCCCTGACAGAGCACCCGACCAGTTACTTCACCGGTACTGACGCGGCGACAAACACGTTGTGCATGCACAGCGCCCCTGCGTCACCACCAGCCACGGTGCCCAACGTCCCGTCGGCGTCACCCTGCGGCCAAGACCCGCGTCGCGATGGCGTTCCCGATGGGGATGGCCGAGGTGGCCGCGGGCGAGGGGGCATTGATGACGTGCAAGGTTCGGTCCGTCTGCTCCCAGGCGAAGTCGTGGAGCAGGGTGCCGTCGGCGAGCACAGCCTGCGCCCGGATACCGGCCCCCATCGGCAAGAGGTCGTGCATCTGCAAATCCGGGCAGTACCGCCGGCAGGCAGCGAGATACCCCCGCTTGAACAGCGAGTTGCGTACTTCGAGCACGCCGGTGCGGGCGTGGGTGGCAGCCACCCTCCAGAAGCCCGGGAAGGTCACGATGTCGCGGACATCGCGGAGCGTGAACGACAGCCTGGGATAGCCCTCCCGCGACAGCCCCAGGACGGCGTTCGGTCCCACGCTCGTCGTTCCGTCAATCATCGGCGTGAGGTGGACGCCCAGGAACGGCAGATCGGGGTCGGGGATGGGGTAGATCAGCCGGGTGACGATTCCCGAGCGCGTCTCCGGCAGGCGGTAGTACTCGCCACGGAACGGGATGATCCGGGCGGTGGTGGCGACTCCGGCCATGCGCGCCACCCGGTCGGCCTGCAGCCCCGCACACGCCACCAGCCGCCGGGCCGTCCAGCGACGCTCGCCCGCCTGGACCACGACCTGGCCCGCGGACTCCCGGATCGCAGTGACCGCGGCTCCCGTCTCGATCTCGCCGCCGGCCTCGCGGACCGTGGTCTCCATGGCTAGGCAGACCGACGTGTAGTCGACGATGCCCGTCTCCTTGACGTGCAGGGCGCCTACGCCTTGCACGTGGGGCTCGAGCCGGCCTAGATCAGTTGCGGACAGCCGGTCGATGTCGATGCCGTTGTGCCCCGCCCGCGCCTGCAGTGCGTCCATGCGAGCCGCATCGCGCGTGTCGCTGGCCACCAGGAGCTTGCCGGGAACGGCGACGTCGATGTGGTGCTTGGCGCAGAACTCCTTGGTGGCGCGCGCGCCCTGTCGGCACAGCTCCGCCTTCAGGGAGCCGGGCTCGTAGTAGATGCCGGAGTGGATGACGCCGCTGTTGTGACCCGTCTGGTGGCGGGCGACGCCCGCCTCCTTCTCCACCAGCACCAGGCGTGCACCGGGCCGCTGGCGCAGCAGGCTCATCGCCGTCGACATCCCGACGATCCCGCCGCCGATCACGCAGTAGTCGTAGATCACGTGAGTGCCTCCGCTGGCGGCATGGAGTCAGATCTTCGCGAGGTCGATGCCACGGGTCTCGGGCAGCAGGAGAGCAGCGACGATCATCGCGCCGTAGGCCAAGCCCGCGAAGACTGCGATCGACACCCCGAGCGTGAGGGATCCCGCGAGCGACCCGACCATGAAGGGGAACAGGGCGCCGATGCCGCGACCGAAGTTGTAGGAGAACCCCATACCGGAGCCACGCACGGTCGTGGGGAATTGCTCGGCCAGCACGGAGCCCATAGCGCTGAGGTATGCCGAGGCGAAGAAGCCGAGCGGAAAGGACAGAACAGTGAAGACGCTGGTCGGCAGCGGGAACGCGGTCATCGGCAGGACGATCAGGAAGGCGCTCAACGCGGTGCTGACCAGCATGGGACGCCGCCCGATCTTGTCGGTCAGCCAGGCGCCGAACAGGTAACCGGCGAAGGCGCCCACGATGACCAGTGCCAGTGTTCCACCGAGTGCCAGGATCTTCAGGCCTCTTTCGGCGGCGAGGAACTGGGGCAGGAACGTGACGAGCGAGTAGTAGCCGCCCTGCGCTCCGACGCACAACAGGACGCAGGTGGCGGTGCGCTTGCGCAGCGGCGCGGAGAAGATGGCCAGGAAGCTCTGACGATTGACCGCTGCGGTTGTCTCCGACGGGGCCTTCGCGACCGCCGCGACCTTTGGCTCAGGGACGCTGCGGCGCAGGAAGACCACGAGCACGGCAGGGAGGAGCCCGAGGAGGAACAGCACGCGCCACTGGAGTTCAGGCCGGAACAGCGTCGCGACCACGGTGGACGCCAGCACGGCTGCACCCCAGCCGATCGCCCACCCGGACTGCACAGCCCCTATGGCGCGACCGCGGTAGCGCGAGCGGATCGTCTCGCCCATGAGCACGGCGCCGGCTGCCCATTCGCCACCGAAGCCGAAGCCCATCAGGGTCCGGGCCACCAGCAACTGGTCGGCGTTCATCGCCAGGCCCGAGAGAGCGGTGAAGACCGCGAACCACGCGATGGTCAGCTGCAAGGTCCGAACCCGGCCGAGCTTGTCCGACAAGATGCCGGCCAACCAGCCGCCGAAGGCCGAGCTCAACAGGGCAGCCGTGCCGATCAGGCCGGCCTCGGCGGTGCCGCTGAGAAAGCCAATGCTGATCAGGACGGGAATGGCCAGGCTGTAGACCTGGACGTCGAAGGCGTCCGTCGCCCAGCCGGCGAAGCAGCCGATGAAGGTGCGGCGTTCCCGTCTGTCGAGTGAGGAGAACCAGGTGCGGCCGGGGGGTACCTGGGCGGTGTCGTCGGTGTCGGTCTTGACGCTGTCGTTCATGTGCACCTCTGGGTGGGTGGGCGGGTGGCGGTGTTGGTCTTGATGACGATCAGCGGAGGGCCACGGCGTTGGCGGGTGAGCCGACCCCACCGGTGAGGTTGAGTGGCTTGACGATCAGCAGGCTCTCGAAGCACCCGGAGCTGGCGCAGTCGTCGGCCAGGTCCCGCAGTCGCCAGAGCTCGCCGAGCGGCAGGCCGAGAAGGGCGATGAGGTCCTGGTGCATCATCCCGGCGTCGGTGTCGCCTCCGAAGGGTGAGTCGGCACGGGCCGGCAGGGCCTCGAAGGCGAACGTGTCGCTGGCGGCGAGACCGAGCTGGTGGTCCCACAGCCACGCCAGCGTGTCCTGGGTCTGGTCCAACCCGGTGCAGAGGCGGGTCCGGCAGATCTGGTCGCGTCGATCGCGGTCCAGCCCCAGATACCACTGGGCCCAGCCCGTGTGGATCATCACGCAGTCCCCGGGCCGGAGGACTGAGCCTTGTGCCACGAGCGTCTCGTCCAGCAGGCCGACGGTCAGGTGCTCCCCGGCGTCGTGGTCGATCGGGTTGCCGTTCGCCGCCCGGACGGCTGCCACGTCGATCAGTACGCCCCGTCCGACGATCGGCCGGTCCGCCCACCTGTTGACGCCGATCGTGGGCGAACCGACGACGACGTCCTCGTCGGGCACCCCGTTGTAGAAGCCGTACTCGTGGTGACGGCGGTGCCGCAGTCCGTCCACCTGACTGCTGGCCTGTGGCCAGAACCCGTCGAGGTACTCGTCGCGCTGGTCCTTATGGGAGCTGACCATGACGTGCTGCGGCGGCGGACGGCGGGCGATGGAGGGGTTGAAGACGTCCAGGGGATAGTCAAGGCCGAAGCTGACACCGCGACGGATACAGGCGGCGGCGCTTTGCATCGCCTTGGGGGTGATCAGGTTTGCCATACCGCGCTCGGCCTCGGTTCCGAACAGGTACCAGCTCGAGCCGGGCGGGGCACCGTCGCGCTTCAGGAGCTCCCCGTAGGTCGGGTATCTCCGAGTGCCGGCTGCCGACGTCACTGGACCGCTCCCGCGGCGCACGCTGGTTCGGCAACGGCCCGGTGGCGGAGGATCAGGTCGACGGCGGTCGACCCGTGCTCGTGGATGATGAGCGGGTTCACCTCGAGCTCGACGAGTGCGGGACCGAGTGAGGCGGCGGCGCGTGACAACGCGGCGACCGCACCGGCCGCGGCGTCGACGTCTAACGGTTGTCGCCCGCGGTAGCCGTCGAGCATCGGCCAGCCGCGCAACTCACGCAGCATCACGAGCGCCTCGGCAGCGGAGACGGGTGCGAGAGCGGAGACGATGTCGGCGTACAGCTCGGTGGTGATGCCGCCCAGTCCGACGGTGACGACCGGCGGGTAGCCATCATGTGGCCCGTCGACACCGACGACCAGCTCGACCCCAGGGGGGGCCATGGGCTGCACCAGCACCCCCTCGATGCGAGCGTCGGGGCGGGCGTCTCCCACGGTGGCGATGATCTCCTCGAACGTCGACTCGACGTCGGCGGCAGCCACACCGACCCGAACTGCTCCCACATCGGTCTTGTGCGCGATGTCGGGGGACTGGACCTTGAGCACCACCGGGCCACCCAGGCTCTGCGCGGCGGAATGGGCGTCCCGCGCATTCATGACCAGCCGTCCATCGGGCCGGGCGACGCCCACCGCGTCCAGCACCGCAGCGCCCTGCCACTCCGTGAGCACCCAGGCACCGGCCCGCGCTGCCACCTGCAGCACAGGCGCGAGCCGGCAGCCTTCGACGCCCTCCACCCGTCCGGCCTCAGGCTGTCGCCGCGCCCTGGATCTTCCGGGAGAACTGCGGTGGACCCGGGCGAGCGCGCGGGCCGCGTGCGAGATGTCGTCGAACAGCGGCACCCCCGCTGCGCGCAGGATGCGGCGCGCCTCATGCGTCTGATCAACGGCCGCCAGCCAGACCACGCCGACGGGCTTGGTGGTCTTGCACGTGGTCGACACGATCGCGCGGGCGACGTCGGCAGCCCGGTCGTCGACGACCTGGGTGAGGGTCACGAGGACGCCGTCGACGGCCTCGTCGGCGAGGGCGCAATCCAACACAGCTCCGAAGGCGGCGCTGTCCTTCGTGAAGAGCTGGGCCGTCACGTCGATGGGGTTGTCGGTGGAGCCATAGGCCGGGATCAGCTGGCCGAGCGCCTGTCGGGTGTCTGCTGCGAGCGGCGCGATCAGGAGGCCGGCGGCATCGAGCTGATCGGCGGCGAGCCCCCCCGCGCCGCCCGAGCTCGTCACCACGGCGACCCCAGGTCCACTCATGCGTCGCCGTGGCGCCAACGCCACCACGGCGTCGAGAAGAGCGGAGACGTCCTCGACCTCCTGGGCGCCGTAGCGCTCGCACATGAGCGCGAAGGCCGTGTCGGAACCGATCATCGCGCCGGTGTGGGAGGTGGCTGCCGCGCGGCCCGCCGCCGAACGACCGGAGCGAAGCACCACGATCTGCTTGTCCACCTTCTCGGCGCGCGCCAACAATCGCTGCCAGTCGCGTCCGTCCTGGATCGCTTCGAGGTACATCGCGAGGGTGTGGATCTCCGGCTCTGCAATCAGCTCGAGGGCGACCTCACTCACGCTGATGTCGGACTCGTTGCCGGTGGTCACCCAGGAAGCCAGCCCGACGCCGCGTTCTCGGGACAGGTCGAGGAACGAGCCACCGACTGCGCCGCTCTGCCCGATGTAGGCGATCCCCGAGGATTTGTGCAGACCGGCTCGTACCGCCGCGCTGAAGGTGGCGACGAGGCCACTGCTCTGGTGCAGCAAGCCCTGGCAGTTCGGTCCGAGCAGTCTGAGGTCCGCGTGCCGCGCGGTCCGCGCAAGGTGGTCCTGCTGACGGCGCCCCTGCTCGCCGAGCTCGGCAAAACCGGAGGAGAAGATGACAGCGCCAGCGGCTCCGACATCGATGCATTGTGCGATCACGGCTGGCGTCGACGCAGCCGGCGTCAGGACGAGCACCAAGTCGACGGGGCCGGGTACGTCGCACAGCGAGGGGAAGCACCGGCGTCCAGCGAGTTCTTCGTAGCCCGGGTTGACCGGATAGACCGCACCGGTGAAACCGAAGCGCACCAGGTTGTCCAGGGTCAGGGCGCCCAGGGTGTGGGGGCGACCGGAGGCACCGACCACGGCGACGGATCGAGGGTGCAGGAGGTGTCTGAGGGCACCGGCTTCTCGCATCGGCAGGGTGCCGTCCAGGTCTGCCACGGTCTGTTCTCAGCGCTCGTCGGGGATCTGCGCGCCGGCGGTTGCCGGCGCCGGGGAGCGGTACTTGCGGATCTCCTGGCGTGCCACGGTGCGCAGGTGCACCTCGTCGGGGCCGTCGACGATCCGCAGCGTGCGTGCCCGTGACCAGATCTCGGCGAGCGGGAAATCCTCGGTCACTCCGGCACCCCCGTGTATCTGGATGGATCGGTCCAGCACCTTGAGGGCGACCCGGGGAGCCATCACCTTGATGGCGGCGATCTCCGTGCGGGCCTGCTTCGCGCCGACCTCATCGATCAGCCAGGCGGTCTTGAGCACCAGTAACCGGGTCTGCTCGATCTCCATGCGGGACTCGGCGATCTGGGCCTGGACCAGCCCTTGGTCACTCAACGGCCCGCCGAACGCGACCCGCGACATGGCCCGCCGGCAGGCCAGCTCGAGGGCCCGCTCGGCCATCCCGATCGCCCGCATGCAGTGATGGACCCGACCGGGCCCAAGCCGGGACTGGGCTACGACGAACCCATCGCCCTCGCCGCCGAGCAGGTTGGTCACAGGTACCCGTACGTCGGTGTACGTGATCTCGCAGTGGCCCTGCTGGTCACGAAAGCCGAAGACCGGCAGCACCCGGACGACCTCGACCCCGGGGGTCTCCAGCGGGACTAAGATCATCGACTGCTGGCGGTGCGGCGGTGCGTCCGGGTCGGTCTTGCCCATCACGATCAAGACTCGACAGCGAGGGTCCCCCGCTCCTGTGGTCCACCACTTACGCCCGTTGATGACGTAGTCGTCACCGTCTCGCACGATGGAGGTGGAGATGTTGGTGGCGTCGCTGGAGGCCACGTCGGGCTCGGTCATGGAGAAACCGGAGCGGATATCACCATCGAGCAGGGGCTGCAGCCACCGTCGACGCTGGTCTTCCGTGGCGAACATGTGCAGGAGCTCCATGTTGCCGCTATCCGGTGACAGGGAGTTCATCGCGGCGGGAGCGATGAACGGTGAGCGTCCCGTCTCCTCGGCGATCGCCGCGTAGTCCAGGTTGGACAGTCCGGACACGGCTGGGAGGAACAGGTTCCACAGGCCCAGCGAGCGCGCTTCGGCCTGAAGCTCGACCATGACCGGAGGCAGGTCGTTCGGGCGGCCTCGGGCGGTCAGCTCTCTGCGTTGCTCCTCGTACACCGGTTCCGCTGGGTAGACCGAGCGGTCCATGTAGTCCCGGACGGTCGCCAGCCATTGCGCGGCCAGCGGTGAGGGCGAGAAATCCATTGCCTACCTTTCCGGTGCCAGCCCCTCTAGGAGGCGTCAGGCGGTGACGGGATGGGCGCAGAGCAGGTCGTCAGCGGCTGCGGTTTGCCAGCGGATCTGCTGGTTGAGGGCGTCGATGTCGATGGTCTTGGCGCCCATCTCACCGGCGAGAAAGCGCCGGCGGGTACCGACGTTGATGCACGACAGCCGCCAGTAGGAGAAGGCCATGTAGTAGCTGATGCCGGTCACGTCGATGCCGGTGGCGCCCGCGTACTCGGCGGCCAGCGATGCCCTGTCCGCGAAGCCGCCGGCACTGGTGGGTCGCGGGGTGATCCAGGGCAGGTCCTCGCCTGGCTGGACCCACCAGATCATCAACCAGCCGAGGTCGGCCAGCGGGTCCCCGACGGAGGCGAGTTCCCAGTCCAGCACGGCCGCGACATCGCCGTTCGCAGCCAGAATCATGTTTTCCAGCTTGAAGTCGCCATGGAGCAGAACCTCGCGCTGCGCCAGCGGAACGCGTTCGCCTAGGCGCTTGCCGAGCCCGCGCAACGGCGAGCCGTCGCCGGACTCCTCGCCGTCGAGCTGCTTGCCCCAGCGACTCAGCTGCCGCTCGACGTAGCCGTGGCGCCGTCGCAGGTCGCTCAGCCCGACCTGCTCGAGATCGACGGCGTGCAGTAAGGCAAGCGTGGTCGCCAGTGCCTTACCCACGTGCTGCCGGACGTCGGCCCGGAGGGACCGGGCCGTCACGGGGTCGGTCACGATCGTCCCAGGGACGAACCGCATCACGAAGAACGGCGCTCCGATGACGCCGGGGTCCGAACACTCGGCCACTGTCTGCGGAAGCGGCAGCGCGCTGTCGCCGAGGGAGGAGATGATGCGGTACTCGCGCCCGACGTCGTGTGCGCTGGCCACCAAAGTCCCGGCCGGAGGTCGACGGAGCACGTACCGCTGCCCGCGGGTGTCTTCCAGCAGATAGGTGAGGTTGGAACGCCCCGCTGAGACCAGCTCGAGGCGGACCGGCGTGCTGATCTCCGGCGCGTTCGCCGAGAGCCAGCGTTGCAGGGCGTCTACCTCGACCACACCCACGTCCTGCGGACCGTTGCCGCTCATCGGACCTCCGTCTTCCCAGAAGTCGGGACAGCGTCCCGACCTCGGTGAAGTGTGGCCCAAGCCACAGGAGTCGTCAAGCCCCCACCTCCTCATCGCCGGATCGCGGCTGCCGTGTCCCGGGCCTTTCCGATGCGACCTCGGTAGGGTCGAGCCGGCTCCCGGCAGGAGTCAGCCCTGCGACGAGAGGTAGAGCGAGCTAGTGAAACTGCCAGCTGAGGAGGCCGAGGCGGAGACCGCGGTTGCTGCACCAGCCACCGGGACCAGTGCGCGAGTTGCGGCCGTACTGGAGGCACTCGTCCGCACGAGCGAGGCCGGTACGGGGGCCCGCGAGCTGGGAGCGAGTCTGCTGATCAGCCGAAGCTCGGTGCAGCGGATCTTGCAGGTGATGGCGGACCTCCGGGTGGCGCGGGTCGGCAGGAGCGGGCGTTACGAGCCGGGGGCGCGGCTGCTGGCGTGGGCAGGCTTCCTCGACACGCGCCACCCCGTGCTCCAGCTCGGCAGCGAGATCCTGACCAGACTCGCCGGGCAGGCGGAGGAGAGTGCGCTGCTCGTGTCCTACGCCTGGCCGGACCACAGTGGTGTAACGGTGGCGATGCGTGAGTCGGCGAGACCGATCCGCTACAAGGTCGAGGTGGGATCGCCGACGCCGCTGCAGGTCGGATCAGCGGGCAAGGCGATCCTTGCGCATCTGCCGGCGGGGTGGGGCCGCGGGGGGGACCAGCCCCCTCTCACCGCCGCGACAATGCCGGGCACGGCCGAGTTGCAGGCCCAGCTGGTGGAAGTACGACGGCTCGGCTACGCGGTCACGGTCGGGGAGCGCATCCCCGAGGCGGCCGGTGCGGCCTCGGCGTACTTCCGGGACGGCGCTGTGGCGGGCGCGGTCAATCTCACGGTTCCGCGCCATCGGGTCGATGAGGCCCAGCTGCATGCGCACGGCGCGCAGGTGCAGGCGGCGGCAGCACTGCTGACCGAGCAGCTGCAGGTGCTTGACGCTCACAGCTCTGTGGGTGCTCCTCCTGCGACAGCACTCGATACGGAGCTCGCTGCGTCTGCGGACCTGTACGACAGCTGGATCAAGGCCAGTTCCGGCTTCGGACAGGCCGTCGACGGCAGAGCCGTGGCCCGCGCGATCGGCGTGCTCGACGCGCTCGCACGATGTCCGATCGGGGGGGCGAGCAGCGAGCAGCTCGCGGCGAGTCTCGGGACCAGCGCGATGACTGTGGGGCGCGTCCTGCAGGAGTTCGCGCGGCGCCGGCTCGCGCGCCGGTTGCACACGGGCCGCTGGGAGGCCGGACAGCAGCTGCTCGCCCTACCTGGGATCGTCGGTACCGACCCCACGATCACCCGGCTGAGCAGGGACATCCTCGCCGAGCTCGTCAGCGTCAGTGGCGAAACGGTCTGCGTGGTCCGGTACGACTCCTCCGACGGTAGCGCCGTGTTCGAGGCTGTGCACGAGAGCCCCAAGCCGTTCAGGCACGCGCCGCCCGCGGGGTCTCGCGCGCCGTTGCACGCCGGGGCTGCGGGCAAAGCGATCCTGGCCTACCTGCATCCGTCAGTGGTGCAGGCGCAGGAGTTGGTCCGCTTTACCGACGCCACCACCGTCGACCGGGCGTCCCTTGATCGGGAGCTCGCCTTGACACGTCAACGCGGTTACGCGGTCAGCGGGGGGGAACACATCCCCGAGGCGGTGGGTGTGGCTGCGGTGATCTTCCGTGACCGTGAGGTCGCGGGCTCCCTGGACATCACGATTCCGAACCACCGCTGCTCCCCTGAGCTGCTGCCTGCGCTCGGCGCCCATGTAGCTGCAGCCGCTCGCGAGGTGACGCGGCTGCTGTCGAGAACCGGTGGGACGACCGCCTGAGGCGCCGTGCGCCGGCGTGTCCGGCCGTCGTGGCTCAGGACGGCGCCCCGCGGGTCACCCCGGCGCCCGCCTCGACTACCGTGCGACTCACGCCTTTTCGCGAGCATGAAGGACGACGCCATGACCAAGGACGCGAACATGGTGTTATGACCGAGGACCAGATGGTCGGGGTCGACCGACGGCTCACCACGTACGGCGATTCCGGTTTCAGCCGCTTCCTCCGGCGGGCTTTTCTGGCTTCCGCGGGGTATGACCCTGAGACGCTGGAGCGCCCCGTCGTCGGGATCGTCAACACGGCGTCGGACTACACGACCTGCCACCGGGACATGCCGCAGCTGATCGACGCGGTCAAGCGGGGCGTCGTTGAAGCGGGCGGCCTGGCGTTCGTCTTCCCGGTCATGTCCCTGGGTGAGATCCTCACCACTCCGACGACCATGCTCTTTCGCAACCTGATGGCAATGGAGCTCGAAGAGCAGCTGCTGTCGCAGCCCATGGACGCCGTGGTCCTGCTCGGCGGGTGCGACAAGACCGTCCCCGCCGAGCTGATGGCCGCAGCTTCTGCCGACATCCCGGCACTCGCCCTGGTCGTGGGGCCGATGATGACCGGGAGCTTCAAGGGCGAGCGGCTGGGTGCATGCACAGACTGCCGCCGTCTGTGGGGCGAGTTTAGGGCCGGCTCCCTCGACGAGTCCGACATCGTCGACGTCGGCCAGCAGCTCTGCCCGACGGCCGGGACATGCATGGTCATGGGCACCGCCTCGACGATGGCGTGCGTCACCGAGGCGCTCGGCATGATGCTTCCCCACGGCGCTACCGCTCCCGCCGTCTCTGCGGACCGGCTTCGCCTCGGCGTGAGTACGGGACGTCAAGCGGTGCGCCTCGCGCAGGTCGGGACGGTTCCGTCGGACATCCTCACCCGACCGGCGTTCCTGAACGCCCTGACGGTTCTCGCCTCGGTGTCCGGGTCGACGAACGCGATCATCCACGTCACGGCGATCGCGCGGCGGGCGGGTGTCGGGCTCACCCTCGACGATGTGCACGAGGTTGCGGCCCGGACGCCACTGCTCGTGGACTGCAAGCCGGCCGGGGTTGGCTACCTCGAGGACCTGCACCGGGCCGGCGGGGTGCCGGCGCTGCTCAAGACACTGGCGCCGCTTCTCGACCTCACCGCCATGACGGTCTCGGGGCGCACCCTGGGGGAGCAGCTCGAGGATGTCGAGGCGCCCGGTGACTGGCAGACCACGATTCGGCGCCTCGCCCAACCGCTTGGAGGTCCCGGGTCGCTCGTCACGCTGCGGGGGTCCCTGGCGCCGGATGGCGCCGTGCTGAAGGTGGCCGCCGCCAGTAAGCACCTGCTTCGGCATCGAGGGCGAGCGACCGTGTTCGAGTCACCCGATGACATCGTCGCTCGCATCGATGACCTCGCCCTGCAGCTGACGGCTGACTCCGTGCTCATCCTGCGAGGCATCGGTCCCGTCGGTGCCGGGATGCCGGAGGCGGGCTCCGCACCCATCCCGAAGTACCTGGCGGCACAGGGCGTCCGCGACATGGTCCGCATCTCGGACGGCCGGATGTCAGGCACCGCGTACGGCACCGTCGTCCTGCACTGTTCGCCAGAGGCCGCCCGCGGTGGTCCGCTGGCCTTGGTGCGCGACGGCGACCTCGTGGAGCTCGACGTCGAGCAGCGCCGGGTCGACCTGCTCGTCGACGACGAGGAGCTGGACCGGCGACGGCGCGAGGTCGTCCTGCCCGAGGCTGCGCCACGGGGGTGGCGCCGGCTCTACGCCGAGCACGTCCTGCAGGCAGACCAGGGTGCCGACCTCGACTTCCTCGTCTGACGCCTCGAGGACCGAGGCGAGCCGCGCGAGACTGGGCGGGTAACAGCGGGACGACATCGTGCGTCGCCGTCCTGCCGGTGAAGGCGGAACGGCCGGACTCCAGGGAGGCCGGTAACGACGGTTCGATCCGAGCCCCGGCCCCGTCGTCAGGAGCACCAGTACACCGCCTCTACGTCAGCCTGAGCCCGCTCGTCCGACAGACCACATCGTCCTGACGACAGCTCCTTCGCCGCGTTCAAACAGCGCGGCTGGGGTCAAGGCGGCCCGCCAGCCTCGCGTCCTCACCCTCAGCCAGCACGGGCTTGGCGTGCTGCTTCCCGCGCCGCGCCCGGACCATCGCCGCCCAGGGCGGCGGCGTACGTCCCGAGGGTCTTGATGTCCGCGATCGCGGCACCGAAATCCGGGGTCAGGTTCTCCTCCCTTCGAGGGGGCTATCGGGGTGTGATGAGGAGTTCGGGGATTTCTGCTGCGGAGGCATGCAGTGCCTGCGGGTCGAGTCCCTGGTCGATCAGGGACTCGATCAGTTGGTGCAAGGCTTGGGGTGGTGGGGGGCTGTTGGGTTGTCCTGCGTCGGAGGACAGGATGATGCGGTCATGGCCGACTGTTCTGATGAAGTGGGCTAGTTGTGCTGCGTCGCAGCCTGGTTGGTGCAGGAGTTGGTAGGCGGTTATTTCGGCGTAGGCACCTTGGGCGGTGAGTTCGGCTGCTTCGGCGGGGGTCATCGCGGGCACGGTGTAGCTGGGGTGGGTGAGTAGCAGCCGCCGCACACCGGCGCGGCGTGCGACTGGCAGTAGCCAGCTGATCTCGGCAGTGCTCAGGTGTCCGGTGGCGAGGACGGCGTCAGCCTCGGCGATGAGGGCGACAATCTGCTGGACGCGGTCGGTGGTGGACCAGTCCACGGGCGGGATTGCATAGGTGGTTTGGGCCAGGCGGGTGTCGGATGCGCACAGCCGGGGCAGCCCTGCTGTCTGCTGGGTGTGCGCATCCGCGGTTGGCATCCAGATCACCCTGGCTCCCATGGCCAAGGCGGCGGCGACAGCGGCGGGGTTGATTCCACCCACGTGCTGGTTGAGAGCTTGGCCACCGTAGACACGCAGACCCAGGCACTGTCCGGCGGTGCGGGCGCGGCCGGCTGTGCCATCGTAGTGGGCCTTCAGTACGCAGCCGGTAAACCCGGCGTCCTGGTATTGACGCAGGATAAATAGGTCGTCGCCGGAGCGTTCCACGACGTCGGGGGCGATGTGGACGTGAATGTCGAACATGATCAGGCGTCGCCGCCTTCGGCGATGAGACGGCGCACTTCCCGCTCGATCAGTCCCAGACGGGCTTTGGCGCTCAGTGGCACCTCACGCCGTCGGCAGCGGGCGGCGTCCACGTCGATGTCGGCGATGGTCAGCGCTGGTTCCCAGAGGGGTGCTTGGACGACGACGTTGCCGTGCGGGTCGATGATGCGGGATCCTCCCCAAAACCGGTTGCCTGCTTCGGTGCCGACCCTGTTGACAAAGACGACCCCGCATTGCTGCATCCGGGCGATGAAGATCAGCAGTTGCTCCCAGTATCCGATGTTGTCCACCGGGTTTGTGCCAACACCGGAGACGCTGTTGGTGGGGATCAGCAGCACGTCGGCGCCGTCCTGAGCGGCCAGCCAGGGCAAGGTTGATTGCCACGCGTCGTTGGGTTCCGTTGACCATCTCCTGCAGCACCCGGGCGCGGGCGCGGGTGGAGTCTTTCTCGTCTCGGGTGGCGAGGTAGGACGGGCACATCACGCCCGCGCCAGCGGTGGTGTCCGCGGCGGATGAAGCGGCGAGCGGGCTCCAGCGGGCCATCACAATTTTGGAGACCCTGGGCGCGGAGGCGGCGCGTCGACCCCACGGCGTCGGGGTGTTCGAGATCGCTCGTCTGGTGGGCCGTGAGAAGAGTCAGGTCGTTCATCGTCTTTTCATGTGCAGCCAGCGCTGATCGGGCAGTACGAGCCCGCAGCGTCCGGCGGAGGGCATCGACCTCACCCGGGATAACGACGCTGGACACGAGCAGATACGCGCGGCGTTTGGTCTCGTTGACGAAGACATGGTTGTTCACGGCCGACGAGCCCGAGCCGGCGTTGGTTCCCCGCCGTGCTGCGCGACCCGGCCGCTGATGTGCAACACCTGGTACCGGCCATGGCCGCCATTCACGCTTGCCCCGAGAAGGTGGGCTCTGCGCCGGTGGCACCGGACGGAGACACGGAGCGTCGTGCCTCAATAAGCTCGGGCACCCTGCGGTACAGGGTGGCCCGGCTGACCCCGAGGACCTGAGCCACCTCGGTCACCGGGGTCTTCTCCCCGATCATCTTCCGGGCCTGCTTCAACTTCGCCGGGCTCAACACAGTGGGCCGCCCACCAAGGCGGCCACGCTCCCGCGCCGCGGCCAACCCGGCGAGGGTGCGCTCCTGAACGAGTTCCCGTTCGAAGCTGGCAAGCGCCCCGAACACATGGAACACCAACCGCCCGCCAGGGGTGGTGGTGTCGATGTTCTCCTGGACCGACTTGAACCCCACTCCCCTGGCCTGCAATTCACCGATGGTCTCGATCAGATGCGGCAACGAACGACCCAGCCGGTCCAACCGCCACACCACCAACGTGTCCCCCGCCCGCAGCTGATCAAACACCGCCGCCAACTGCGGACGGTCGGTTCGAGTTCCGCTGGCGGTGTCCGACCAAATCCGCGAACACCCCGCGGCCCTCAGCGCGTCCTGCTGCAACGCCGCGGTCTGCTCGGCGGTGGACACCCTCGCATAGCCCAAAAACTCGCTCATGACCACGCACTGTTGCACAACCCGCCGACAAGCCATCCGGTGACACACCGGTTTCGTACAGTGCTTCTGCAACACCCTGCCCGCCCAGCGACGTGCACGTCAGTCGCGGCTGCTGGAGTGTTGCTTTAACGATCGTATTCGGGACGCTCAGTCAGCAGGACGTGTCGACACGAGTCTCGGGCGACTGGGCTTGTGGGGTCGTTGTTCAGCCGGGCGCACTAAGAAGAACGAACGGCAATTGATGTGAACTTCGTGGCTGAGCCCGCGTACTGGACTTAAGAACCTGCGACACCGCCCACCAGCGCAGCGCTTGTCGGCTTTCTCCCCGCAGGACCGGATAGCCAGAGCAAAAGTGTCGCTGGGTCGATCGAAGTGCCGGGCCGGACGCCAAACGTCGATCCGTACTTGCGCAGCACACCCAGACAACTCAGCCCCATAAATCCAAGGCCAACAACCGCCACGCGCATCCCATCGAGCGACGGCAGCCGCCCAATCGCATGCATGACGCAACCGAGTGGTTCTCCGAGCGGGTGCGCAAACGAAAGGCCCGGAGGAAGCCGCACGAGTTCGGCAGCGCGTCCCACCGTCTGCTCCGCAAACCCATCGCTCAACAGGCCAGTAACGCGATCCCCGGGACGGACGGAGCTGACGCTGGGGCCGATAGCGATAACCTCCCCGGCGACTTCATGCCCGAGTGTCGACCCCTTAGCGTCTCCTGTATGCCAGGCGGGAAACTCCGAGGCGCATACGCCGCAAGCGCGCACCAGCACCACGGCCTCACCCGGCCCCGCCACTGGATCCGCAAACTTTGCTACCGCAGATTCGCCTGGCCCCACCACTCTGCTGACCAGCACACGCGCTCCGAATCTCCCACGCGCCCCGGCCCGCAAACCCTTGGTCACGCCCAAACCTGAGCCACCCAGCTGTTACACACAACGCCACTAGTTAACAACAGCAATAACCACCTAATTGGAAGTGACCCACTGCTATTTGTTCTCGTGCTTCTGTCTAGCTAGGTCGATGCAACCGAAGACGAGATAGACAAGTCCGACGCCGAGAATAATCGACGGCCATGCGGGGCTGTAAGAAAATAGTCCTACGATTGCGACCGCAATTACGACGAAGCCTAAGCTAATTCTGGTTCTGGGATTGACTGGCCACCGCCACCATGGTGTGGGCATTCCATCACTCTCGTTCAGGCCAGGTGATCAATGGGCTCACTTCAGGATCACTTTAGCCATCTTTGGAGTGCGGCGTTTCATCCGGACGACCCTTGATTTTACCAATCAGCAGATACAGGGGACCTCTACCCTTACCTTTACTTTTCAGGCCACCCGCGCGAAGCCAGGAAGACAATGCGAATAAAAACGCTATCAGTATACCTAGACTAATTACTGCTAGTGTATGCATCGTTGCCTCCAAGGTTCGGGAACCAGTCTACCCCATCACGGCGTTGCGAATTCGGCCACTTGACGTTGGCGGCGCGATGATTGCTGGAGTCGGCACCAATGGTCTCGCGCTCATACTTGGTCATTCTCGGTATGCATAGAATGCCAGGCACGAAAAGTAATTATAACCAATGCTATCGTACCTACTGCAATTAATGCTAAGGCAACCCATCCTACAGTACTCGGCCGAGCGATCACGCGACTAACACCCAAGAATAGTAGCAATAGAGCAACAAGCGTATTGAGCGCTCGCAAACCCAGTTGTCTGCGCAGTGTGTTCTTCATTTTCTTAGATCATTCCACCCGTCGCCTCGGTGACGGTGGTGGCTTCGGCGAACACTCCCATGCCAAAGCACCTGCGCATCAGTTGGACGCCCTGCTTCAGGGCTACCAAGAAGGTAACGGGAGGTTAGGAGAGTCCGCGACGGTAGGGTCCAGCGGCGGCGGCGGAGGAGGCGCACAACTACCAATCAAGGAGTCGCCCGCGAATAAGCCGCTACCGCCGGTAACAGACATATGGGCCCCGAATCTCTCCCCGCCCCGGCCCGCAACCCCCTGGTCACGCTCCAACCCGAGCACCCAAACAGTGACACACACCACACCGCTTCGCAAGAGCAACAATTAGGCAACGCAACAATCAATTTGATCTAACACAGGCCGAGCAACGAGTGGCCCCAGCCAACCAAGATGGGGTGCGGGAACCCGATGCACGTCCGCGAAGGCACCCAGCAGCCCGAGCGCCTGATCCGCCGCAAAGAGCGTCAACCGCCCTACCGCCCTTGTGGTTCAGTGGAGAAAGCGAGGATGGCGATGATCATGGCCGCGATGGGCAACAGCCCGAGGGCGATCGGCAAACTGAACGCAGTGGCGATTCCACCGATGATTGGCGAGACCGCCAGCCAGCCTAAGTTTCCGGCAAAGTTGACCTGCCCCATCGTTACCCCAGGGTCAGCACCGGGCACTGCTCCCGCACCCGCGAACGCACCCGGAAATACCGCGCTGATGCCGATACCAACGATTACGAGGGCGGCGAGCGTGACCTCCACCTGCCCGAGCAGTAGCGCCACGATTAGGCCAGCTGCGCAGGACAGCGTACCGGCGCGGATGAGGCGCCCCCAGCCGAAGCGAGTGACCAGCCGATCGCTGTAGAGGCGCCCGATCACCTCCCCGGCGGAGAAGATCGCGTATCCCGAGGCGGCGACGGCCTGCGTCGAGCCGAGTTGTCGTAGGTAAACCCCGCTCCAGGATGCGGGTGCGTCTTCGATCAGGGCGGCAAGGAACGTGATCAGCGCGAGCAGCGCCACCGCGACTCGCATGCGCCCACGCGATGCCGGTGCCCCTCGAGTTCCCGTTATGTGGGCTTCAGGGAGCAGCCCAACAGCAGCCACGGCGGAAATGCCAGCGAGGATGACTGCGGTGGCGGCGAATTGCGCTGTTAGCGGCAGGCCAAATGCAGCGGTGACTGCGCCGCCGCCCCCTCCGGCGACAGCGCCGATACTGCGGGTGGCATGCATCCCATTGAGTACGGGTCGACGGCACTGCTCTTGCACGGCGACAGCTTGGGCGTTCATCGCTACGGCCGTGGAACCGTCAGCTGCGCCAAGGAGTACCAGCAAAACCATAAGCGGCCAGGTGGAAGTCGCGATAGGGATGAGTCCAAGCGGGACACACAGAATGATCGGTGCCAGTGCGCTGATCTTCCGGCTGCCAAGCAGGTCCACCAGCTTGCCGCCGATTTGGCTGCCCGCCAAGGCGCCCAAGCCCGGTCCTGCGAGGACAACGCCGAGGGAGGCGCTGGGGAGATGTAGTTCTTCCTGGATGGCGGGGATGCGCGCTGCCCAGGAAGCAAACACAGCGCCGTGGACGAAAAAAACGGCCCCCACGGCGCGCCGTGCCCATTGCAGCCGGGCGTCTTTATCGTGCACTGCGTCTCTGCACCACACCCTGCCCGCTAGTGGTGTGTCTCCAAACTAATCGGTGGCTTCCGCGGTAGACTGGGCGGGTGATGACGCCTGCTGCGGCTTTGGTGGTTTCGGGGGGTCAGCGTGCGGCTTTGGAGGTGATTGCCCGCTCGCAGACTGCGCCGCATCGTGAGGTGCAGCGGGCGCAGGTGTTGTTGTTCGCCGTCGAGGGGTTGGCGAACGCGCGGATCGCCACTCGGGTGGGCGTCAGCCCGGCCACAGTGCGAGCCTGGCGGGCACGGTTCGCCCAGGAGGGTCTTGCGAAGTTGGGTACGGTCCGGCCCGGTCGTGGCCGCAAGTCCACGATCCCTCAGACCAAGATCGACGAGATCGTTGAACTGACAAGGCATTCCAAGCCGGCGGGGCAGACTCACTGGTCGTGCCGGACGATGGCGCAACGGGTAGGGGTGTCCCCGGCGACGGTGCAGCGGG
>JAABUV010002083.1_pt1 | contig 27880 bp, 19 predicted proteins | sample 5559971 | NCBI WGS metagenome assembly JAABUV01 (sample SAMN10711881, study PRJNA513362) | rock metagenome | isolation source: Antarctica rocks | place: Antarctica: Victoria Land, Knobhead nord | collected 2015-12-19
TAGTGCTTGATCTTTAGAGATAGCTATAACTGAATATTAAGAATACAGAAGAAGATTGATACAAGAGCTTCTATTTATGTAATGTTCAGAGACTGCGCTAGACTCGAAAGAGATGTGTTTGTGACACAAGAAGAATGTGATGTAGATGAACAAGATGTTGATGAAAGAAAAGAATGTTGAGAAAGAAAAAGAGTGTTGAGTCATATCTGAGTCATATCTGACTAGCTTGCTGATTAGTTCTAATCATTACGCAGAGAACTCGCTAGCGTTCACTGCGAATTGATTAGAGCTTCAGCCTTGTTCAGCCTTGATACGCTCGTAACACTAAGTAGCTTGATCAAAATTGAGTCTCACTTTTTATTAATGTCAATCAGCAATCAATATGTTGAAACATCTTTTATTATCTTAATTGCATCAAAATGAAAGTTAGAATGTTTAATAATTCTAAGAAGTGTTTTATTTTCAGTTGACTGCAAAAAAGCATCTGACACAACATTTATTGAAACGTTCATTTCACTATCTTTATTAATTTCAGAATCAAGTTTAACTATGATAATATTTCATTCATACAGATAAACTTCTGTCTTTCTAAATATTAAACATATTTTGTATTCATCTTGATCATTTAATAGTTGAAGCTGATAAACTGATGATTTTTTGTTTGTTGAAAGAAAAATATTGATCTTTTGTTGAATCTGTAAATTTGAATTCTTAGTGTTATGCTTATAATTTAAAATATAAACATTTGACTTAAAGATTGCAACAACAATCTGAGTGTTGATTATAGCAATAAAAGTGATCTTATGAGAACACTGTCATTGAAGTAATTGTCTGATTCTTTAATATCAGAGACGTAGTATATTGTTTACTTCGCTGATTATCACAAATTCATTAACAAAGCAAATTTATATAAAGAGTTTGCAAAGTCTGTCTTGAACAAAGCTTTTGCAATATTTGATCAACATATTTGATACAAGAAGCATAAAAGTAGATACAAAAATCATATTGTAGAATGAATTAAACTAGTTTTATAAAAGTAGATAAAGATTATCATAAGCAGAGAAAAGAAAAAAAGCATGTAAGTTTCTTTCTCTGACAAAAGAACAACTTACTCACTTTTTGTTAATTCTTGCAATAAGCGCTTTCTGAGAATGCGAGCTGAGATAGAAAACTGATGAAGATAGAGTTCATTTCATAAAGCTGATAAAACTGAGACGTTGTAAATAATCTTCTGTTGATTGACACAATTCTACTCAGATATATCAATATGTTTTCATATGATCTTGTATTTTAAAGAAAATTCAAAAGAGTTTCAGAGAATTGACTCAACATAAAGTGAAAATTGAGATCAATCATTATTGCTCAAAGTGACACATGAATTGAAGAGTGTGCAACAAGAATGCTGACTTTTTCATACTAATACTTACTTATTTCTCAAATAAAGTATTAATTTATGAATTGACTAAAGTATGAACACACTTTGAAACAGTTTTATTCAGATATGTATATATATTACAATACTTTCTCATGTTATGCATATCTTAGTCTTTCAATTATTATGATTGTTTTTTGAATGTGTGACTATTATGACATAAATGAAAGATCTTGAAAACATCATTTAACAATGCACATTACGAAGCATTACTTTTGCTAAAAATGAAATCTATCTTCATTTAAATGTAGTCTGCTAACAAATACAGATAAATTTCTCATCATATATAACATTTAATCTATTATGAATGTCAATTCAATAAGTCTTTTTTGTTGAAACTTTCTTTCATTCAATGTTGCTGTCATCATCAAATTAAACTTAAATCTCTTTCTTATTGACTTTAAAGTCACTATCTTCAACATAAATTCTTAAAAGCGACGTTTAGACTGAAACTTCTGCTTTCATACAGTTGTTTTCTTCACTGCATGATCAGATTTAATTGTTCTAAACATCATAAATGAAATGAAACAGAGTGAAGATTCATTAAAAGTAGTAACAGTAATCAATGTGAGATTTTTACTATCTTTCAATCTATCTTGAAACTTGAACTTCATAGCAAAGAAATTCAATGATAGTGAGATTTTACTGTTCTTCTTTCATTATTCTTTTTGCTTAGCAGTTTCATTATTCTTCTTCTTTTGTTTATCTTTTTACTTAACATTCAGCTCAGCTGCTTTTGCTGCAGTTAAAGCTTAAATGATGATTCTATGATGTTTCTTCTTTTGATGAAGTTCAGTTCAAACTTCTTTTCTTGTAGAAGATGATTTTAAAAGCATCATAAAAAGTCTTTAATTCACTTTCTGCAGTCTTTTATATGTGACAATCATGTTGATATGAAAAATAAACAGCTGATTGACTAGAAAATTAATCTATTGATGTGATAACTTCTTATGCAGCTTCTGCAAGCTAACTGCTGCATAAAGAAATTTATTTTTACTAACATCATAATATTTCATTAAATTTGCATCATTTAAATTGATGAAATCATTGTAGTATCTAGTTTGTCAATTGTTCAATGCTATAAAAGATTTGTTCAGTCATCAGCAAGAATAAAAAAGTAATAATGAGATTGAAAATTCTTGTCTGCAAGCATATAAAAGATAATGTTTGCAGAGAAGTTCATATTTAATATAAATATCACAGTTACATAAATCTGCAATAATTGACTGAGTAGCAAACTTCTTGACTGCTATTCATTCAGAATTTATCTTTTCTAAAGTTTAAATAATCATATGATTCGCAAGTAATTGAAATGCTTCAAAATCAACAGTTCAAAATTTATTTATACAAGATCTTTTATCAGTTTCATGAATGAAGCAATATTACAACTTCAGCTTGAACTTCATAAACTTAATGATGTTTTTTAAAAACATCTGAGAATTTATGATAATCTTGAAAATAAAATAAAGACTTTCATTTCACTGTGAAATCACTGCTTCAAGATTACAATATCATTATGTATAATATATAATTATCTGTTTTTTCTTGAAGTATCAGTTAATTCAGAAGTAGTCTCAATCAGATGAATATAATAATATCAACAATGCTGCTCAATTGACTTGCAGCTCAATAGTAGTACTGAATATCACTCACTATCATGTAGCATTCTTGATCTTTTCTTGATGTTCAAAAAAACAATTGACTTTAAATTTAATTACTTGTGCTTGAATGTTTTTGCAAACATGTCAATTACATAGCTGAAGCTAAATCTTAAGCATAAATATAAATAGCAAAGTCATCAATCTCTTGCTCTGATCAACTATAATGATTTGTAAAAACAAGCAATCATTAAATAGTTTTTTATGCATGCATTGAATGAAGAAATTAAACATCTCTTCAAATTTTGATATGACAAATGAGAAGCAGATTGAAAAGATCATTGTCATGTTAATGACATTTACAGTCACGAAAAAAAACATTTTCAGTGTGTTGATATTGAAGATAGCATCTGTTTTCATCATAAAGTCGCTTATAAATCTTTTAAATAATTTTCACTGATATTTATTCAATAAAAATATTTGTTCAATATTTTTCTGAATTGAAACATCAGCATCATTCAATGAGTAGAAATATCAAATTTGAATGATGAACATTGAATTATTAAAACATTAAAGTAGTTTTGTGATGATTTTCTCTTTGAATCAAGTAATAAAAGATATTAAATTGTAGTACTTCTTTTTAAATAAATGAAATTTCTGATCATTATTCTTGAGAATATTTTCTAGCACACGCTCAGAAGTTCAATAAATGAGCTTGCTTAAACAATTTGTTTTGATCAATTCAATTGTCTTTGCATGCTTCAACTGATGCTTCTTATGAGTTTCATAGAAAAGAGAATTGATGACAACATCGTGATTATAAGTCTGATCTCATATTTTCATTACTTATGTTTTATTCTCAGCATTGCAATCAAGAGATCAATAGCTGATAAAGCAACATCATTTGCAATCTTTGACTTTGATCTTAATGAGTTTCTGCTTGTGATTTGTACTCTCATCTTTGCTAGCATGATCATTGAGCTTTTGATAATTTTTGATATCGATCTTGTGATGTATGCATGAATAATTTCTTCTGTCTTTTTCGCAGAACTCGATGACTATCTGAAATCTCTGACTGAAAGCGTAGTTTTGTAGTCTTTCATATGTCTCACTAAATATGTTGAAAAGCTCATCTTCAGTTGAAGATTCTAGATGAGTCAAAGATATTCTATTGATTGCTCGCTGAACGACGAGTATAAGACTAGGGTTCAGATTGGGGTGAGGTTGCCATACGATAGGCATGACGACGGTGACGTGAAGATAGGTAGGTAGATAGGTAGATAGATTGTTTGAGGGGAAGGTTGGCGAAGCTCGAAAGTAATACTGAATGAGCGATGTGATAAATAGTTTATGGTGGGGAATCTACCTGTATTTGTTAGCAGACTACATCTAAATGAAGGTAGATCTCGCCTTTAGCGAAAGTGACACTTCGCAATGTGCGCTGTTAAATGACGCCCTCAAGACCTCTCGCTTAGGCTCACATGCGGATACTCGTAGCCAAGGGTTTCGCTTAAGATTACCTAGTTAGTGACTCTGGTCAAGGCAGCAGTCAAGACCTTACAGCAGTAGTTGCTACACAGAATGCTTGTACCTTACTCTCGGGAGCTGAAAGACTCTTCCGACGAGCTCAACAAAGCTAGAAGCGACAATGATGATTGTATTCCGCCGGAAATGAAAGATACAAGGAAGATAAATATGAGCGGGCGATAAACCTTTACCAGTCTGCTCTGCTTTTGCTATCAGAGTTGAAGAGTGTTATAACGAAGGCCGAGTCATTTATTGACTGCTTCTCGAATAGTTTACAAGCCTTCATACGACTGAACCAGCACATAAAAGCACTACCGATTTATCCTCTTGGGTCGGACTTGTTTTCTCAGCCACGAAAGTGAAACCCCAAAAGAAGGCCAAATTTCTTTGCTTCCTGATCGCGGAAGCTTGTGGAAAGTGCTCGGCCGCTCGCATTCTCATGGAGCTGGAAACACAGTTTCCCGCGAACGAGCACATTAATCTATTTCAACAACCTGTATGGGTTAATGAGCAAAATGAGTGTCTTCTTTGCCTTGACGACTTGTTCACCGAAGAACTTCTTCAATTACCTTGCATGCATCGATTTCATCAGAGCTGTATTAGACCGTGGCTGAAGGTTCAGAAAACCTGTTCAACTTGCAAATATAGAGTGTTCTGATGGCGGAACCATCACTTCGGAGGACGAGTACTCGAAAAAGGTGAGCGTATGACGTTGTGGTTATGATGTCAAGGGATAGAAGTTAAATATTCTAGTTAGGTGACACGGACTTGTTCTTGAATTCGAAAACATATTGCATGCACATGTTCATATGACGACGAACGACAGCTTTGACGCCCTTTCTTGGAAACTTTCCTAATGGCTGAAGCGCTATACTTCTGCATTTTGTCTGATATACTTGATTTAGGGACTGAGAAATTGTATCTCAAGCTTGCGGCTTTGGCCTTAAGTGTGGAAGATCTAGATTTTCTATTTACTTCTTCGATAATGACATTATTGATAAATATTTTAAAACATTGGTCGACTGAAGTTGCTCAAGAAAACAACCTGAGTGCAGCCTCGAATCGACTAGATTACTTGACAATCTGCTTTGCGCATCTTTCAGAAATGTTACGCAAAAATCACCTGTGGCGTGCCAGCAGTACCAAGTCTCTTGCGTTTGTTCGAGCAATAGAAGACCTCAGCCTATTGATCATCTTTGTTCTCGACTCTTTGCCTTACGGTCGAGGTTATCTTAGATAGCTTAACAGTTCTATTCTTCACTTTACAGAACATTCTCTTGTCTCATACCGACCTTCAGACATTCAGTGAATGATATTCACAAGCCATCAAAATCCAAGTCCTTCAGCGGTGAAGAGCTTGCCACATTCATACCCAATATTCTCTGTGTAGAAGTGATCGACACTCAAAATGCTGAGAAAGAAGTCGCTTTTTGTTGCTGACGAATGCAGCGATCGAGTCCGTTCCAGTGAGTGGATTGTGACACTAACAAGCATTAGAAGGCGATAGCAGCGAAGAGAGAATATATAACAGCGCAACACCGTCGGTCAGAGATAGAACAGCAACCACAGACAATCTGGCAACAAGTTGATGATGAAGTGTATTCATTGTCAGATTTCGGAATGATCTTGTTGCATTCTTCCATGGGGGGGGATAGAGCTGGCTATGTACATAGCTACCTGCCTAGTGAGGGAATATTTTACGCTTCCACAGAAGCCTAGAAGGCCTAGAGCTTCATCAGGCTTCAGGTGCTTGCATCACATCAGTAGCAACTGGCTCAGTATCAGCTTTCAGTCGTCATCGCAGTCTTTACGACCGTCGTCAAGCTTCGTTTCATGTCAGCAAGGTCTACATTGAGTCGAAAGCTTCAACTCGACGCCGTCTTCAATCTTAGAAAACCATCAAAGAAAAGCGTTTTCCACATCGCTAGAAGATCGGGCTAAAGATGGGACGACGAACGATATTCCATGAATTTCTGATCATTCAACACGATGGCAGACACTTTACATATTGAGATAGCAACAACAGTTGCGCGCACATGATGGTCCCTCGAGGACTCAGAGCACCCAAATAACCATAACACGTTGGCAGAAAGGGTTGAGTGTAAGAGGTTTCCTCAACTCGACGGGTAGTGGTCACTATCACAACGTTTTCCGTAAAAGTATTATCAATGCAACGTTTGAGAAGTGTGACACTCATAATGAATCTTGACATGGCATGACATGAGCGGGTGGGGATTCTCCTTTCACTTCCGTCCCATTCGTCCCCCCCCCCCACCGCCCCGCGACCTCGATCCCTCGGGGCCTGGCCTACCTCTCCCTTCCCCTATCCCTCATCACTCTAATCACTCTCATCGTTCACATCGCTCTCCCTGTTGCTATTCGGCATGGCTAAAACGGACGACTTTGGCGTTTCAAATAAACTGGCGTCTTGTGAACATCTTTCTGGTGACGTTGCCGTGATTGTGCTCCTCTGCTGATCTGCTGTGTATGACTGGTCCTCGACGGGCAGGGAGACTAAGGAAACAATAATTCTGTGAGAACAATTGACTCTTTGATTCATCTCTGTAAGATCAACACCAAAGCATAAGTCGTCACTATCACTGAGCGTTTAATGTCAGGTGTGTCGAACGATTCTGAAGATAAATCATGAAATAGGGAAATACCTTTCGATGATGCCTTTGCCTTTGTCTAATATTGTTAGTGACCCGTTCGCCTTCTCTTGTATCTCATTCTTCGGGTTTGCTCTTTGATGCTTGCAGCCTACGCTCAAAAGCGGTAGACCAGCTATTTGTGAGAAGAGGGTGAGACAATCAGTCTCAACAGCTTGTCTCTTTGCTAATGATAGTTGGCCTGTGCGTCAGTTCGCTTCTGAGCTGCGGCTGCAACAGCTCGATACGGCGAACTGGCAACGCTATCGGGCATCGCTTCCGTTCGAACAAATATATATTGAATGTGTTTGGGCAAACCCGACGGCCCCTGGCGGTCTTCAGGGCTAAAATTTGCCCAGGAAGCCGCACTAACTTGTCAAGCACATCTAAGCGACTGAGTCTATGGAGTGGGTGTGTGGGGCAAAAGCGCGTTTCTGGCTGAATCCTAAGGGATGGAGAAACAGGAAGAGATGATGGGGGAAACAGAAGGGGGACGGCCTATTTATCCCCTTTTCCCCGCTTAATCTCCTTGTTCCCTAGCGGCCGACATTGGCCGAGCCAATGCCCGGGTAGCAGCCACCTTCGCTTGCCGATAGCCTTCAGTTAAGCTGAACCTTTTTGAATTGATTACCAATCAGGATCTTCTATTTTCTGTAAGTGTGTTTACGAGTATGAAGCGAAAGATTCGACTAAAGACAGGGGGATCACATGATCCTACTAGTCTCAAATTAGTCCCAAATACGCCCAGTCATTTCATTCCTACCCTCCCTCTTACGCAGGCCTATCTATCGTAGACTAGACCTCGTTGACACGAAACACCTGAAGCTATTCAGAAGACCTCTCTGACTCCCTAAGCTCCTATTGCTTGAAAGGCTCCCTCAGGTCAACAAGCTCCATCCGCTTGTGGGATCATCCGGTTAAACAATCAGCCAGCTCCCTCTCTTGTGGGACCAGCCTGTTGCCAGCTCCCTCTCTTGGGACCGGCCGATTCAACGACCAGCCAGCTCCCTCTCTTGTGAGACCAGCCGTTTTCGCAACCAGCCAGCTCCCTCTCGTGGGACCAGCCGGTTCAATGAGGGCAAGGTGTGCCACGATTGTCTCCCTCTGCACGCCTTGATCATTTGCCTCTTCGTTCCGAGGGCTTCCGTTTGCCTCCTGAGCAAGCCAGTTCTACACGGGTTATCCCTATATAACATGCCTTAGAGAAAAGGACTTCGGCGCAGCTGTCCCATGTACAGCTGGTCTCTGTGGCCCTACCGCGTAGAGGCTTTATGAACTTGACTTATCGTGAAGCTATGTAGGAAGCCATGTAGGGAAGTAGGTAGAATGTTCGGTAGGAAGCATATTTGATGATTGAAATGCGTAGCGAATATTCGATTTGACTATGAAGCGAACTCGTTGCTTGATCAGCTAGCATACGAACCAAATTTGATTATCTAGACTGACTTTATGCTAATTTACCTTGCTTGAATTTGTCCCTCGATATTGTCATGATGCCATAGTAATGCCAGCGAACCTTCATGCATCAAGCATGACGTCAATGTATTTGATCATTCGTCTTTCCTAAATAAAAGCGAGTGAGATTGAATATGCGTTAGTATCAGAATCTCAATGCTCTGAAAACATAACGCCTTTTATCGTAAGCGAAGACGAGACATCGTCAGGTTTCTCATAAGGGTTTTGAGCGCAACGCAGATGACAGACATGATTAAGATACGTCATTGTATCAGACTTCAAAGTTAAGGTTAGAAGTATGCTCGAGCCTGTGCATGTTTCAATCTCGTGCACATTCTAAACTCAATTAGTCATCTATTCTATTTTTATCATTATTCAACCATTATTCATAGAATCAAATTGCAATTAATGTAGAGAGTTGTCGATATTTATATGAAGCTTTCGAGCTATAGAATCAATCATCAAATCACTTAGAAGCTTTGTTTTGCCTTTCAGCTTGCGTAGACCTGATTTGACTTGATCTTCTTTTCATCTTCTCAATAGAAACAAAATCAGTGAATTGCTGTACTTTCACCTCTTTAGACTTCTTCTTTTGCTCTTTCTGAAGCTCTTTAATCTTCAGCTTTTGCTTCTGAATTAGACGTTGTTGCTTCAATTTCTTCGTTCGTAGCTTCTTTTTTTGCTTCACTTTCTTCTCTCACTTCGTCTTCTTTTTTTCCCGTTTCATCTTTCTTTCAACTATTAAACGCTGTTTCTCTAACTTTCTAAGCTTTCTTTGTTTCTTTTCATTCGTCTTTTGAATAGTAGTTTGCTGTTTCTCTTCGATTCTTTGAATTTGACAATCACGAGTTGCCTGAATTCTATTAGAACTAAAAAACATCTTCTTTGTCTTACTATTAATTTCTAAATCATCAAATAAAAACTTTTCACATCATCTGCAACTTCGCTCAATATGTACTGTTCATCAAAGATCTTTGTTTTCTGCTTTCAAAAGAGCAACATCTGTAGTAAGCTTTTTCATCATATTGTTCAACTTATGAGCTTTCAAATCAATTACTTTTTCTACAACTGACTTTATTAATCGTTGAATTGTTTTTCAATCAGCTTCAAGCAATGCTGAAGAAGAAGAATGACTTGAAACAGATTTAACCTTTGATTTAATTTGCTTTATGATCTGTGATGAATCAAAAGACTGCAATTTCATCTTTTTTCATTTACTTTTAATGTTGACAGACGTGAAAGCAGCTTGATGTGCAGGTTAAAATAGATCAAAGAAGTCTTTTTTTGATATTCGAGAAAGTTCTTGACTTTTAAAGATTCAGTCATTCAGATTTTGCAAGTAGTAATTGATCAAAGAGTTGAATAAGCTGACATTCAGAGATTGAAGACGATGAGTAGAATGAGAAGAACATAAAGTCATAAGCATCTTGTTCTGCTTACATCAGTCAAGAAACTTCATGTTGATATGACTGTCATGCTCAGCAATGAATAAAAGATGATAATTACAGAAATTTCTGACTTTTGACCTTGTATTTCAATCAAATACAATAGTGAGTCAAAAGTAAATTAATTCATCATTAGTTTAGTCAGTAGCGAAGAAAGCAAAGAAGCAAAATTGCTCTTTAAAGTCATATTCAGTAAGTCAGCTATTTTGAATATTGTCTGATTTCGTCTGATAAATGATTGAAGAAAATATATAGATCAGATTTATGCAAATGATTGCAATCAAGATGATTCATTTTCTATTGTCATCTTAATCAGCACTCAGCAATTTGTCATTGTCTAGATGCTTTAAACTAAAGACTTTTTAAGTCTTTTGAAGCAGTTTAAGTAGAAAGCTCTTTTCATTCATATTGTATATGTTTGAAGAAAGAATCTTATATTCTTCGATTTTTTACTTTATTTATCTCATATTAGTATGAAATTAAATGTAATGAAGACACTTACTAGGTCAAAATAAAGCTGATATTGATATACATTATCAACTTTTTTTCGCTTTAGATCAGCTTCTTGTAGAAACTTTAACTGCAGTATATTTGAATGACATTAAATGAACTTGTAGAATCAGTTTTTATCTGACTGTTTTTCAGATATATTATACGCAAAAACGCGAATCATTGCATTGAAAGAAAGTATATCACGCTTGATAAGCTTGTTGATATAATAAATAAGCTCTTTTTCTTGTTGATTTGAAAGAATTGATGTCGTTTGCTTGCTTTTCTTTATCGAGATTATTATATCTTTATATTATCATGACAGCATGATTCAATTGATATTAAATTTCTTTGCAGTAGCAGTGTAGTTAAATGAGTCTTGCAAAGTTAAATCAGCAAACGCTGCTTCAATTGAAGTCATATTGAATTTGTAATTGGTTTTTGAAGAAAGATGAAAGTAGTAAAGTGAGATGTGCACGAAATCGAAATGTGCATGAGTTCAAGCATACTTCTAATGTTAAGACACAGTTTCAGCCGTCAATTCTTCATGAAATCTTTCTTCATTTCAATCTGTCACTCTGAATCTTGAATCATCTTGTTGATTTTTGTGCTTAGTGAACTATGAGTCACTACTGAGTACAAACTTCAAGTCTGAACTATGAATCATACTAACTATGATACTTCACTTCAAAAATCTTAACTTAAGAATTAACTTTACATAATGATGCAGATCTTATCAAGAGATTGAGAATCACATTCACTTTATAATTATCAGTCAATGCTGACATTATCTTTAGAAATGTCTTTTATATACAACGCATATTCAATTATATTATTGATCATATTCAACTTTATTAGAGCTCAAAACTAGCAGAAGTGTTGAAGAAGCAATGCTTTTGAATGAACAATTACTTTTTGAAAGCTATTTTTGCAACAAGCTGCTTTCAGAATATTCATGTTATTTTGAGAAAAAACTCAGAATCTTGATTTCTTTATTAAGAACAGAACAATTTTTCGCTTCATGATAGTTATTTCACGCGATAGATACAATAGTTCAAAATACAATATTTTATGAAAAGTAAGATGAATTCTTCATTATTGTTAGAAGATTCAAACTCTATCAACATAAACTGTCATGAGAATATTTCAAGATTTAAGAATCATTTATACTTTTTATTCATATCTTCTGTAATAAACATATTACTCAAAATGTCATATTGATTGTTGCATGAGACAGAGAAGAATGCAAACAACAAACGTTAAAAATGTTTAAATCTCTGCTTTCTATTTGCAGCATTCTAAGCTGATAATTCATTGTAATCTTTTGAATTCAAATAGTTGTGACAAAATCAGCTGCTCATCACATCTGATGATCAAGATCTTCAAGAGAGATTGTGACTTTTCATTCTTAACAATGTATGCGCTTTATCAGTGTCTTGAGCTAGACATTCAGACGTACGATTTGAATGCTGAACACTATAATTCTCTTCACTTTAAGTGTAGAATTTGCGATTGCTATGAGTTTGCAATCATAACGTTGAGAAGTTCAGCTGATGTTTTAGCTAAGAATATGTCAGAGTGAGATGAAGTACTCATTTTAATCATTATATTCAGAACTTGCATATAAGAAATAAAAAATATCAGTCATACATTGAATCTTATTTAGCTAAACTGACAGATGCTATTTCTACTATTTTTGACTGATCATGACAAAGTTTCAGAAAATAAATTCGACTTTAGTCAATAGAATCACTATTCAATCTTCGTTTATCTCAAGCTCTTGTAACTTATTGAGCTTAATGAACATTCTAGACAAGATTTGATACATCTTTGAACTTTAGCATAAGAAAGACAGACGATCGATATCATTGAAAATCTACTTAAAACTTTCTTGTGAAATCAGTTGCATCATAAATTAGCTGACGTTTGAAATAGAATAAAGATACAGCGTTGTCATCTCAGTCTCATATTTATGATTATTCTTTTGTGATCATCTTCTTCAAGATTCTTGACATGATGTGAGATGATGAGATCTTTTTGCGTGAAACTGCGTAGTAAAAGACAATAAGATAGCACTCTATCTATTGATAGTAGAACTAAATGCTAAGAAAGAAAGAAACAGATGCAAGAGTTTTCATCTTCTGTCAAGTTGCTATCTTTATTCGCTCGTTAGTTTCTTTTGATCTGAACTTGCAAGCTAGTCTTGCAGACATGCATCGTTCATAAATAGTCAATGAGATGCATTCTCACACATAATGAGTAAACATCAGTGAAAGCTTTAAAGACATCTTCGCGAAGTCTATTCATGACTCTCAGATAGTGAGCGTAATAAGCAGCAGTTGCAGATCAAGTCATGTTAATCATTCTGTTTGCTTTCTCAGATAAAGATAATGAATGATCATATTTATAACAGTCAGGTCAAATCAGATGTTTTCTGTCATTCTGACGTCAGATGTTTCTACTTGACAGTCAATAAGACAGCTTATATACATATTACTAAGACTTTTGACCAATCAGAGTTCAGAAATCAACTGACGTCTGAAAATCAAAGAAAACAGAGAAAACAGAGTAACTTATAGTGTAATTTCCGTCTCTTTCTCACTTTTATTTCTATAAGCTTCTCTTCAGAAGACATTGTTTGAACTTTATCTTTCGTAATGTATGCTTGCAACATTTCACTACTTTTTCTCTGCTTTCTGACATGATCAACTCAATAAACGCGACGTGTGCAGCTGAGCAGATAGCATAGTGCTTATATAGTAGAAATAACAGTCAATAAAGATGATGATTAATGTACACATGTAGAAAGATTGATTGATTGATTGATTGATTGATTGATTCATACATCATTTCAGAAGACTAAGTCAATTTATGCAAAAGCTTTAGCTATTTGCTTAGTTTAAACAAGAATTATTCACTCAAAAATTCTCTCAGTTTTCCTGTTTTTCGTTCAATTTATAGTGTCAATACAATGCATAAATACAGTAAATATAAAGTTCACTGAGTTATCAAGCTTGTCTTCAAGTTCAAAGAATTACTCAGCAGCTTTTTCACTTTCATCATTTAAATCATCATGCTTTCATAAAGTGTTCTTCTCAAATCAATATTATTTGATAAATAAATGACGTCATATTAGTTGAATTGAAGATTTTAAACTTCTTTAAATGATTTCTTTTACTGTTTAGTCAGCAGTTCAAATTCTTTGCTCTTACACGTTGATTCACTTCATTAAATGCATTTTGTCTTTATTATCAACTAAATCTGACCTGTCGTTGTCAGTTTTTAAAACGTTTCATGAGCATGTTTTCAAATTGATCAAGAATTCGTGTTCATGTAATGAATTAAGTCGCTGCTTTTATCAATTTTGACGTGTTCAATATTTGATTTAAATCACTGATGCAATGATTCTTTTATATGATTTGACTTTGAATGCTGTGATGCATTGAACATTCAAATAACATGTGACTGATTGTTTATCATCTTTAGTCACATAAACATTTTCTTGTGTTAACTTTGTTAATATGATAAAGATAGTTCTTGAACTTTATCTTTCTCATGCAAAGTTGAACAATCATCAAGCTTAATGCTCTGTAAATTTTCACATGTAGCTTGAGTACACTTTTAGCTGAAGTCTCGATGAGCTTTCTTGTTACTGAGTCTGATGCTTTCATTTATCATTGCAATTCTCAGTCAATGTTGATTCTCTTTCTCAATTTCATCTTAATTGATGATTTGAAAGTTGCAAAATGCAGTAAATGAATATTTGATGAAATTGATGAGAATCATGAATGTTCACGTCAATCTGTAGTCTTTTTGATTACAATGTTCATTATTTCGTTCTCTGAAATCTTTATATGAATTGAAATTCAGTGAATTTATATTTTAATGTCTCGTCATTAAAGTTGATTTATATGCTATGCTATATGATGTAATATGTATTGCTTTGACTGTGTTCTTGACTTCATCAATGAGATGATTGCTGCTTGATTGTTCATAAAGATGATTAATGATGTTCTGTGTTGAATGTATTGCTCAGCTATGCTCAAAGTCAGAACTAGTTCATGTAATTCAATTGCATATATCATGACTGTATTATTCTTTTCAACTAGCAGATTTCTTTTCACTTTCAGGTTCAAAACTATGATAATCACTTTCACTTTGTCTTTAATGATACTTTCATTCATGTATATTATTAGCTGACTTGAATCTTTGATGATATCATCATGTTCTTTTAGTGCTGTGTTCTTATTGTCTGTTATTTTAAATTTGAATGAAATTCTTCAGAGAAAAGTCATCATTGAATATATGCATTTCATCAAGTTTAATGTTTCAAAGTGTACATGATCTTGTGCATTGTATCTATTTTTGAGTTTTCTTAAAAGACTTCAAAATCTGAAGTTCTTGAATGTGAATATTATGTATTGTCTTACTTTCTTTATTTGATCATATATTTGACTGATTCAAAGTTTAATTAACGTGTTTTCAAGAATCTTTTTCAGCGCATGTTTTACAGATAGCAGATGCAGTTTCATATTTAAAGTTAACTCTGAAATGTTTCTGAATGCTTTTGTTATGATTTGAGCTGCACATTTTTGTATTGTGATTAGTGACTTGATGATTGCTTTTTTCAATCTCATGATGTCAAAGTCTTTCTCAAAGCTATTTTATAATGAGCAAGTATGCAGAAGTTCTGATACTATGCAGATTAAATAGATTTTTCTAAGATTTAATAAACTTGCATCTTAAGTTGAATTCTTTAAACTGTTCAATGCATTGATAACTTATGAAATCTTTGTCTTCATGCAATGTAACTGTGCAATTCATTTTAATTTCTTGTTTAAAAGTACATTTAAATAAATTTCAGTTTCTTGTGATTTATAATGTGATTCTTTAAATGCAGCATATCATTCTTTAATTGATTAAACTATTTCACTTTTATGTTTGATTTTTTAAAATGAATCAGCTGAAATTTGACTGATGCAAGCTTACTTGCATACTTCTTTGATCATTGACTTTTTCTTGCTGCAAAAATGTTTTCAATTCTTCTGCAGTTGAACTTTGCATTAAATTCAGTTATTATTTTTGCAATATCATTAATATAGTTTAAATCTGTGATTCTGAAGTCAATCTTCTCATCTTTTTTCATTAAGTCAACGTTATAAAATAAATATAATATTGATGAGATCAACAATTTTTAAAATATACTCATGTTTATTTTGAAAACTTTTGAAGTGAACTTTAAAAGTGATATTATAATGCTTTGATCAAAAAGAAAGCTGAGTATTTAATTAATCATGTTATCATTTATTCTTCATTTCTTGAAATTGTATAATAATTTTGTATGCAATATATTATCAAAGATCTTTGTTATGTTCAGTAACAATATTGTAACTATCTCTTTTCTTAATCATGCTGCATGTATATTTTTCAGCAGCATTTAAAAAGCATGTTTCGTTTCTCATACTTTACATCTTTTCATATATTTTCTCGAAAGCAGATTAAACTATTTCATTACTTAATTTATTCTTGTTATCATGATTTTTTTCAACATCTTCTCAAGAATGTTTAATAATGCTATTGATTTATATGATTTTAATTGAATGTAATCATCTTTTGCTGATTTTCAAAGAATTACTGTAATAAATTCTTGAAATAACTTTGAATAATGTTTTATTGTTCAGCATGCATTGTACAATGAATGCAGTAAAAATATAAACATTGAAAGTATCAGTTGCAATACTTTATTTGATGTATTATTTATTTCAGAACTTTGTTTGTAAATGATTCTTTTATTGCATTGATAATTTTATATGTTTATATTGTAATTGTAATTGTAATTGTAATTGTAATTCATACACTCTTGTGACATCGATTTAGACTCGACTCATGAGAAACTCTATGCTACTTATATTGAGTGAACAAAACTCTCTGAGAAAGAAAATCACTCATCGTCTATACGACTGCTTCGCGCAGTCAAAACAATGAGATTGACACTGTGTTATCAAGTAATGAATCTATAGCTTCTATTCAGCGCGTGATGCTCGAGTAAACTCTTGATGAGAGTGTCTGTGCTGTTTGATTATGACGCATCGTCTTTGTTCTGCTCTTCATTAACGATATTCTATACAACGATGTTTCGATTCGATTCTCGATTCGAAGACGAAAGACTTTTTCTTTGCATTCGTGATGCTCGTGATTGTAACGTACGTAGAGCTGTGTTCTCTTACTCAATGATTGTCATTCATTGAGCAGAGAAATATGTGATGAAAGAGAGGCGCACACGATGAAGAGATAGAGTGTGATTGTACTGAGTAATTCTTTTCTTCTCTTGATTTGACTTGTGTCATGTAGACGTTGAATGAACTGTTAGTATAGGCGTGCGATCGCAATCGTTCGATGTTTGACTCTGATCAATGAAAGAGAATGCATTCTGATCGTTCTCTTGAGCTCTCGATTTTTCACGTGAATAGATGAATGACTTGACGTCAAGTAAAGAAGATAAGCTCAAGCCTTCTCAGTATATCAGCGTGATCGACGAGTCACTACTTCTTCGAACACTGTAGTCACGTCTCTCAATACTTGAGACGACTATTCTATCTGATATCTTTTCATCAATTACTTGACGACACTGTCGATGTGATGAAGACGTTTCGATATCGACGCAGTCAACGAGTCGCAAATTCTTCGATCACTTGTAGTCACAACTCGCAGACTCTTCATCTGAGTTGTCTTTTTCACTAGTAGTATCTTTTCATCTCTTACTGACATCGACATGTCATTAATCTTCTTCGTAAATCGATTGTGACTGTTAGGAAAAGTGTTGTCGCGTGAGTGAAAACTCTGCATGACGACTTTCCTGATCACGCAACGTTCTAACATCATTCTAACTGCGTTGAATTGAGATCTCTTGACTCTTTTGACTTCTATTCGAACACAGAATAGAATCAAAAGATTCGTAGTCGACATCATGTACAGATGAATCTCATTGTCAGTCTGTTTATATTGTATTAAAGTTTATTAAATTAAAATATTAATAGTTTTTTAAATTCATTAAATCAGTTTTTAAAGATGTTGAAAAAAGATATTCTTGAAAATGTTTGTTTTATTTGTAAATGAAATAATTAAGTCATTTGATTTTTAAAAGTTGAATGTAAAGTTTTAATACATTGAGAAGTGATTCTTTACTCATTTTGCTAATTGTCAAAGATCTTTGAAATTTTTTATGATTTCTTCAACTTTGTCTTTATATTGAGTCATAAATGCTTTTTTATGTATTCATTTCTTTTTGTTTTTGATTCTTTTATACTCATTTCAGTCACTTGAATTTCTTATAGTTTAATGTTTTTACTTAAGTTTTCTGCACTTCATTTGAATTTTCTTGCACTCATCAATTTCTTTAAACATCAATTTAAAGAATTTTCTTAATAATAAAACTGTGACTTTTATAACTTATTATAAAGCTTTGCTGATGAGAATTACTGTATGATCAATCTCATTTTTAAACTTTGAAGTGTACAATGTTAATAGTTTCAAACGTAATATTTTTAACAGCAGATTCTCATTCATCTTGTTTCATATTTTCATCTGTTTTATTTCTTTAAATGTCATGTTCAGATTCAGCATTATACACATTGATAAATGATTCAAGTTATTGTTTATATTATTTGTTATATTGCATGCTATTTGACTGTTTTTCAGATTCAAACTCACAAAAATCAGATTTAATGTTATTTCAATAAATCTTGCTTTGTACATAATTATACTTGAAGAGAATATTAATTAAAAACTGTGCTTCTTTATGATTTTTATCATTTCATTCATCTTCATGTGCTGATGATGATAGTTTTCATCTGCTCATAATGAGTGATGAAGATTGAAATTCTTCATCATTATATATTTTTCATTAATTCTTAAAACATCATTTAATTTAACTAAAATATGTGTATTTTTTATGTTCATGTTTAATTTTGAGTTGTATATATTATGAATGTTAATTCTTTAAATCTTAAAATTATTTGAAGTCTTGAATTTTAAATGTAAAATGATTAAATTCAATGAATGCTGTGTAAAGATTCATTTCGTGGCAGCTATTTTTTTGTTAATGAAGAAGCATACTTTTGTTACAATTTTCAATTTCTTGATAAGATTTATTTTTAAATACAGCAATTTAAATTTGTTTTTTATTAAATGATGTGTGATTGATGAAAATAAATTAATTCATGATTTCTGTTTAACTATAATGCTGTGTTGTCACGTTGTTAAGTTTTTCAACAAGATAATTATAACAATGTTTTTAAATTTTATGCAATTGTACTGAAGTATTAATAAACAATCAATTTCTTGACTCATAACTTTTCTTCTTAAGTATACTGTGCATCTTACTGTTGTTGCATGTTCTTTCTAAGCTTAATTGAGCTTGAGAATGCTTTATTTGATTTAGTTGATCTTTAAAAGCTGATGTTGTAATTTTTCTCATCTTCATAAATTTAAATCATGTTTTTAATTAATCTTTTGAGTTTTGCAAGCTTGATGTTTATACTTCTTGATTAAAGTGTCTCATTAAAGTTCAAGCTTCTTCATTTTCTTTTGTTGTTTCTTTGTTTTTTGCATGTCATCATTTAATATTCTTTCTTTCTTTTCTCTTCTTGCAATCTAAGATTTAAGTTCACTCTCTCTGTTATGATTCTAGTCTTTGCTTAATTTAACTTTAATCAATTTACAGTTAACATTAGTGAGTTGACTGCATATTGATTGAAGTTAGCTGATATCTGAATTCAAACTTCATATGACTTCAGTCTTCATATGAATTCAGATGATACTAAACTAGTATAAAACTAGCGAAAACTTGAGTTAACTGTGATGTCATTGAAACTTTGCATCATATGTATAAGACGTCAACTCTATTAAGTTTAATACAGAGTTAAAAAACATACATATAAGAATTGAGTTCTTTTCTGTAGATACTTTTCTTTCTTAGCATTTATTTATTAGTTAAATGACATTCATATGACTCACTTTATGCTGATCTCTAACAGTAGATAAATGCTAATCAACTACTCTGCTATTAACATGTAAATGATATGAAACAATTTACTTCATTTATCAGAAAATTTGTAAGAAATTCTTTAAATTACTATTACTTTTATTCGTAAGAAATTCTTTGAATATTGCACTCATTTGTTTATCAGAAAATTCACAAGAACTTCTTTAAATTACGTTCATCAAAAAACATTATTCTCAAGTCTACAATTTATCTATCTTTCTTACAATGACATGCAACTCAAAATCAGTTGAATCATGATCAACTTATCTTCTTAAAAGCAATGCAAGCAAATGAGTTTTCATGCTATTTAGCAATGCTTCAATTGAAGTCAAGAAAGTTGAAACTTTATGAAACATTAAGATCAGTGAACAACTTCATCAATGAGTTCTAGATAAGTCAGATGATGTCATCAAAATGTTGAACAAGCTTAAAACTCAATGAAATTTAACTTTGAATTGCATTGAGCAATGAATCATTCAACAAGTTGAGCATACAAGTTGATTGAATGAGCTAGAAGTCAATCATACTACTATAAAGACTTAAGAAAAGATGATCATTCTACAATGAAAGAAGATGTTGACTTTAAAAAAAAGCTCAAAGAAGCAAAGCATTCATCTGATTAATCTTTATCTCGTCAGCTCATTAAGTCTGCTGAGTCTTTAATTACTATGAAACAATAAAACTTTGATTTATGTACTTTCACATGAAAGTTATTCATCTTATTCAATAGTAATCATCATAAATTCTATAAATTTTTGAACTCATTCATCTTTACTGATGAAGATGAATTGATCTGAAAAGTTTAAAGAAATAAAATGAAGAATAAGCTGATCATCAATGTTGATCATTTCAATGATGAAACTATTTACATTATTTACATGATGTTTAGATTAAAAGATGATGCTGATGAGTACATCTTTGCTTAATGATGTCATGACTTCATTAATTCTTTCTACATGATCTATGATCTGTTTGAGCACTTGAAAGAAATATATGATGAAGTGAATAAGAATTGAAAGAATGATCATGAATACAACGCTCTGAAATAAGCAGACAAGTCATTCAATGTTTTTTACTTTAACTTTATGAAGTTATTCAATTATTTTGACTATGAGAATTGCACTTTGATGAATGATCTTCAGAATAAAATCAACAATTGCTTGTAAAACACTTTATTGATTTGCTTTGAAGATTTCACTTCACTCAATTATTTAAAGATCTTTCTTCAGAATGTAAATAGCAAACAGCGAGCTAATTATCAGCTTTGCACTGAACGTTGCACTATCACAACTATCATCAAAGTTATCGTTGCATCAGAAAAGCGCGTTATTTCATTATCAGTATCAACTTTGATAGTTGATTATATTAAATTGATCATTGCTTTTGCATTAAAATCAGCGAGATCTTTCATCGTCTGTTACACTTGCAAACATCAGATCATCTGTTTAAGAATTGCTTTCAGAACAAGATCAATACTTTGATCTTTTGAGTTTTCACATTTCAACTACATAAAATCATCATTTCAGAAAATAGAGAGAATGAGAAAATATTTATCAAAAAGAATGAGACAAAAAACTAGTGACTTTCATCAAAGACATGATGAAAGATGTGTTAATTTCTTCAATGATAAGCATGTTAAATGATTTTTTTACTTCTGAATCTTTGATTATTGAATGTATATTATCTAGCAATGAAATTAATTATTCATTAAAGTCATTGATTGATATCAAAGCTGCTGACTATTTATTCATTAATGAAGTGATTGTGCAGATTGTTTGTGATCAGTTGCAAATTAAATCTCTGACTTTGATCAAAGCAAAGTCAATATGAGAATTCAACAATCATTATGCAAAAAAACTCATTATTTATGTCATTTATTCAAATCTGACAGTTTAAGATTATATGATTGAAACAGCTTTTATATTAATTATTCAATTGAATCAACATCAAATGATTCTTGAAAAAACATGAATAAACAAAATCAATCTAGTCATTGATATGTGAATTGACTTTCTTCAATTTTCAAATTTTAATTTCACTTTGAAATTAATTACTTTACTTATGAACAATGAATTAATCATGAAACAGAAGAGCTTAACTTTTACTCAGATACTAAAGTGATCTTCTTCTGTTTTCACTCAGTTCAGTCAGAAATTATTCTCTTTCAATCAAAAGAAAAAGCTTATTGAATAGTCAAAATCACATGACGTGACTTTGACTAACGTTGAAATTTCTAAATTAACGTTTAGTTCAATGAACATAGTCACATCAGATTCAATGAACATAGCAATGATAAAGACAGTAACATATAGAATGTTAGTCAAACAATCAGACGTCAAGATCTTTGCTGTTATCATCTTAGAAATTAATAAACTGATAACTACATTTGAAAACAAGTCTGAAGAAGTGAATCTGCATAAGTTTTTTCACATTGAAGCACTTAAGCAAGTCAAGATTAAGCTTTCATCTGAATATCATGACTATTTGAACATGTTCAATTGAGCAATGATTGATCAGCTATCATTTTCTCATTTCTATGATCATAAAATAAAGCTGATCAATGAAAGAACATCTTCTTGAAGCAGACTATATCAAATGTTCAATCATAAACTTCAGAAGATGAAGAAGTATCTGATTAAACATCTGAACAAAGAGTTCATTTCATCAAGCTTCTTCTTATATGTTTCGCTCATTCTGTTCACTGAAAAAAAGAATGAAAGTCTGCATTTCTGCATTGATTACAGAAAGCTTAATGCTTTGATCAAACGAAATCGCTATTCTTTGTCTCTGATAGATGAAACTCTTGCTCATATATAAGAAAGCAAGTATCTGACTCAATTAAACATCATTGTCATCTTTAATAAACTGCAAATGCATTCAGATAACGAAGATCTGATTATTTTTATCACTTTCTTTAACTTTTATAAATATCACGTGATGTCATTTAAATTAATCAACGAATCAATTTTCTATCAACATTATATGAATGACGTGCTGTTTAAATATTTGCATCAGTTTTGTCAAATTTATCTAGATGACATTATTATTTACAGCAAAACTTTGAAGAAACATAAGAAACATGTATGATTGATCTTAAATAAACTATGAGAAGCTGATTTACAGATGAACATAAACAAATGTGAATTTCATGTTTAAAAGATCATCTTTTTAAAACTTTTGATGTCAACTGAGAGACTTAAGATAAACTTTTAAAAGATACAAGCAGTCGTGAATTGATTTATTCTCGATAATCTTACTCAGATGCAGTTCTTTATTGAATTCTGCAACTTTTATCAACATTTTATAAAGAACTTTTTGAAGATTGTTCACTCAATGATTCAACTTATTCAAAAGAAAATCATATTTAAATGAAATGATGCTTGTCAAACTGCATTGAATTACATGAAGAAATGAATGATCAAGATCTTTATACTTCGTTACTTTAATCAGATTCATGAAACTATTCTGAAAACTGACTTTTCTGACTACATCAATGATGAAGTTCTATCTTAATATGATGATGAAGAAGTTCTACATTTAATTGCTTTCTATAATAAGAACATGTTTTCTGCTGAATGCAACTACAAGATATATGATAAAGAATTGCTGATCATCATTCAAGCATTTAAACATTGATGACTTGAACTGAAGTTAACTGATATTTCTATCAAGATGTTCATTGATCATCAAGCGCTCATCTTATTAATGAAAGACAAAGAACTAAGCAGACGTTAAATGCATTGAGTTCAAAAGCTCACTGATTTCAACTTCAAGATAATGTATTGATCTGATAAACAGAACATTAAGATCAATGCATTAACTCAATGATTCAACGCAATGTTTAAAGATCTTGAGAATGAGTGCATTCATTATCAATAAACTACTATTTTGACATTAAATTGAATGAAGATCATTGATTTAAAAGAGAATACAGAGAAGAATATTAATGAGTCAATTTATAAACAAGTTCTTGATATAAATAAAATCAACGAGAATTGTATGCTACTTCGCAAGACAATAGCAAGAGATGAAGCACAATGCAATGATAACAAGCTGAAGAATTGTCAGATTCAAGAAGAAATTCTATACAAAGTCAGTCAGCTATAAGTTTTATTTAATGAACTTCTACAAATGAATCTGATTCATAAAATGCATGATCAATTCTTGATAGATCATTCTAATATTCTTAAAATAATGAAAGTCATAAAGCGAAACTACTATTGACTCATCATACGAAAAATGATAAATCAATATATTCAAAACTGTTACATCTGTCAACGTTTAAAGATTTTTAGAAATAAATCAAATGAACTACTATATTTTTTATCAATACTTAATTAATGTTGACGTGATATAATGATAAACTTCATTATCAATCTGCTTACTTTATACAACTGCAATACGATTCTGACAGTGATCTGCAAACTATTCAAGAAAAGACACTACATTTCTTGTTTTACTGATGATGAAAACATCACAGCAGAAAGAATAGTTAAGCTATTGCTTCAATGAATATATTAAATTCATGATCTATTAATCTTCATTGTATCAGATAAAGATTCTCAGTTCACTTTCATTCTTTGAAAGTCTCTTTGCAAATGACTGAGTATTTCTCTTTGATTGTTCATCATTTATCATTTTCAGATCAATAATCAAAGCAAATGAGTTAATCAGAACATCAAGCAATATCTTTATTTCTTCTGCTCATATATGCAGAATGACTGATTCAAGTGATTATCAATGATTAAATTTACTGATAATAACATCTTGTCTTTAGTCATCTTCATGATTCTTTTCTTCATAAACAAAGACTTTCATTCTCATATAAGCTTTGATCTCAATCTCATCAAGTATGAAAGTACTTACAAACGTCTACAGATTGTTCAAGCTGAAGATATATTCAATCATATGAATAAAACATTAATCTTTGCTCGCGAAGCTCTGATTGAATCATGAAAACAAATGATGAATCAAGCTAATAAGCATAGAAAAAAGATTAATTATAAGATTGAATCAAAGATGTTTCTGAACAAATAAAACATTATTACAGCAAGATCTTTCAAAAAATTGAATGACAAGATGCTTGACTCATTTAAAGTCATAAACTTGATTAACTTTTTCTATAAATTGAAGCTATCAGAAACTATGCATATACATGATGTGTTTCATTTTGAACTTTTTTGTTCTGTTGTTAATGATTCTTTGTTTAATCAAAAGAATGAATCTTCAGAATCAATAATAATAAACAATGAAGATGAATGAAAAATTGATGATATACTGAATTTTCAATGATATCAAAGATGACTTTAATATTAAGTTAAATGAAAGAACTATGACAATGATTTCAACTGATACAACGCTGATGATGATGAATTTATGAACGCTCAAGAAATGATTGATGACTTTCATATCAAATATTTAAGAAAAGCGCACTAAGAAATAACATTCATGCAAACATAAATAGTTGAAGAAAAGAAATAATGTTACAATTCTAGTCTTCGCTTAATTTAACTTTAATCAATTCATAATCAACATTAGTGAGTTGACTGCATATTGATTAAAGCTAGTTGATATTTGAATTCAGACTTCATATAACTTCAGTCTTCATATGAATTCAAACAACATTAAATGTTACGAGTGTGTCGAGATTGAATAGAGTTTTCTAGTCAACAAGCTTTAGAGATTTTGACTCATGTTGAATTTCTAGCCTCAACACTCTATTCTAGCGCTTTCGATACTCAAGCAAACCTGCTTTGCTCTCTTTGTTTTGCACTACTATAGATACAGCTCGAAACTCTCTTTGATTTCTTCTGTATTCTTAATATTCTAGTTATAGTTATCTCTATTGATCAAACATTCTATTCAGCTACGCACTATCTCGCTGCAGTGTGATTAGATTCTAGACATGATTTCAACAATTCTCAGTACATTCAAGTTGATAAAAGAAGTTGTTAAATTTATGATATAAATACATCTTTTTGATCAATTTAAGAATGTTTTCATGAAGCATTTAAAAAATTAAGAATGACAAGTTAACATTCAACTGATATTTCAGACAAAATGCATTTGATGATGTAAATTATAAATGCAAGAGCAAAGAATTAGAATTGCAGATCAAACAGTAGAAGAAACAGTCATTTCAGAGAGTTTTAAGAATCTCATTTCACTATAATGCTTGATTTTCTCTGTTTATGTATCATATATAATTAAAATGAAACTGCAGAATTTATGATTGACTATTTCTGCTTAAATTGATGAAATAGTAAGCTACTTCAAGATAAATGATTTTAAACTTTGAATTTCATGTATGAATTAATCAATTAATTAATCAATCAATCAGATTAAATTCATGTTGCTGCTAATTATCAATTTAAAATCATTTCAATCTTGACTGAGTTTTTTGCATGAACTAAGAAATGACATTAACTTAAAGAAACTGAGTGATGCTGACACGTCTGAGAAACAAGATAACTTGAAATCTTGAAAGATGAAACAAAAGAATAAAGACAGAAAAAAGAAAAATTAGTATGAGTTACAACTGATCAAGAGATTTGAAAAAGTTCAACTGAGATTAAGAAAAATTCTTGATGTAAAATTAAACTTTAAAATTAATATATGTTTTGCACATTCAAGATTTGACGTTGAATTGAAAAAGCTTCAAGCTCTAGTATGTAAAGCATATGTCAAGAGCATTAAATGAAATCATAATAAAATTCAAATTTAATCATAAATATAAAATTTATTTACAAGTTTATAAACTTGCATTCTGCTTGAGCTTCTCAATGATTAAAAATACAATCATATGAGATGCATTATTATTCATTTCACTTTCATATCTTTTGAACATTTAAAGTTCTTTCATGAAATAAAGTTAGAATAAATTTGATGATGTAACTAAAAAAGTATCTAACATAAATGAAACTGCTGAAGAGAATGATTTTGTAAAAAATTGATGTCATGAAACAAATTATTACATCACTAGCATCAAAGTTAAGATAGTAAAGTATGCAATGAAATTTAAAAGAATCATAATGATGAAAGCAGAAAGAATAATTCATTCAATTACAGAGAAATTTTAATTCTGTTATCACAATGCTTATGTGCTTAAATATTTAAAGCATCAAATTGCTTATTGTTCTGTGCAAAATTGCAAACTGTGAAAGAGAATTATATAATGCTACTAGTTTCAGATCAGTCATTAAATAAATTTAACATTTCAGAGCATTTCAACATATGTTGAAAACAGAAAACAGTATGAAACAGAAAACAGTACTGTTACTCATGTGATTAGTAATCTTTGCATTTATTCAAAGCTAGTGAATGAGTATTTACTCTTCACTCACTTCTTTTCTTTATTTATATGCTTTATCAAATATATATACTTTATCTACTAAATAGTTATATGCACATATTCATTCTGATTCTCATATATCAATAAATTATGAGCTTAAGTTAGCATTATTTTGCTATTGCAAATAAACAAAGAGCAGAAGCATTAAACTCACTGTCATCAAATGAGAAAATTTTTCTTTCAATCAAATTTCATCAAAATTTCATAAAATAACTTTTGTATTTCAATTATAATGAAAGATTTAAAGAACTATCATGTTTCAAAGCTAAAGAGAAGTGAGAACTATGATTCATGAAAAAAAAACATAATCAATGTCTTGAAAGTTAAAAATCTCTGAATGATCATCTTCAAATAATTAAAAAAATCAAAAGCTTTGTAATCAGCAGCAGTTACATTCTCAGCAGTTGCATTCAATCTCACAGCAGCAACTGCTGCATTTATTATCTTGACAACAGTCAGAAAAAAGTATGTCATTGCAACTCACTATTGAGCGAATAAAAATAACAGAGTCTGTGATATGATCATTTATAACTGCAAAAAAGAATTTCAAGTATATATAGTTAAGATAAATGACTTCATCAAGATGTAATTCATTTTAAATACTCATTATGAACAGTCAAACTTAATTACTTTATATCTGATCATCAAAGAACTCAATCATTCAAAACAATTGAACTTCAACTTCATTCAGAACTATGTTGACTTGCTTAAATGAACTATTATCAAGTGTTCAAATGTCAAAAAAACAGTAAAATCATGAATGCTGAGTAATCTCTTTCTTTTAAATCTCAACGAAAGTTTAGAATTATACATTTTCAACCTGATACAAAGTATTAAGATGAACAAATTTAAGCTATTAATTAATGAAATAATCATTGCTTTAATTAATCAT
>JAABUV010002085.1_pt1 | contig 27839 bp, 37 predicted proteins | sample 5559971 | NCBI WGS metagenome assembly JAABUV01 (sample SAMN10711881, study PRJNA513362) | rock metagenome | isolation source: Antarctica rocks | place: Antarctica: Victoria Land, Knobhead nord | collected 2015-12-19
GGAGGGGATCTGCAGAGAGGTGTGACGAGGTTGCGAGCGCGCCCTGCCTCTGTGGAGCTGAGCAGGGCGTGCGCCTGCAGACGGTCCTGGGGAGCGCCAAGATGGTGCTGGACACCGGCAAGCACCCGGGGCTGCTGAAGGACATGGTCACCTCGCCCGCCGGTGCGCGCCCCGCGCCAGCGCTCTTTACCCTAACCCTATAGCTTTTCTTCAGCGTCCGTGCCGCAGTTGAGGCGGCACGTGCAAGTTCCTGCACCTGCTCGCAAGTCGGTAGCATCATGTCTGTCGTCACGGCGGGGGTCTGCCGCGGCAGGGACGACCATTGCGGGCTACCATGAGCTCGAGAAGGGCGGCGTGCGGGCTGGGCTCATCAACGCGGTTCTGGCGGCCACGCAGCGCGCGGACGAGCTGTCCAAGCTCTAGCATGCTGCGCCTGCACACGCAGGCGCCGCTCAGGCAGCGCTGGCGCTGGAGGGGATCGCACAGACGCTATGCGCCAAGGTGTTGCGGTGCGCGCTTGCATGTGCGGCGGGCTCCGACAAGGGTTGAGCAGGGTGTAGGGCACCTGGCGCGTCTGCGCCTTTTGGGGCATGAGGAGGCGGGTTTGCCCCTGCTGGGTGCGGTGCAGTCTGGCGCGGGACTGCTTGTTGTACTGCACCCATATTCCGTCTGTGTGGCGCACCAGGGTGCTCAGTGTGTTTTCAGAGTCTTGCCTGAGCCAGGCAGCGCCCTTGCTTTGCATGCAGCGCATTGCTTGGGGTTTTGGTGAGTAGTATAGCTAGAAGTGTGAAGCCTGCCGGCCACGTAACAAACTTATGAACCTCCTTGTTAGGATTTTTATATGCGATGACAGCGTTGTTTGAGACGGCTTGCTGCCTGGTCCTGAGTGCTGTCGTGGCAACTGTCGCACTCTGTGCTGAGTTAAGTGGGCGCAACACATGCAGCAATGCCAATATGCATGCAAACAGAGCAGGCGCAATACCTCCACGTCAGCGCCAGTCTGTCCTCTGCATCAGCTGCATCAGCCAGGCCTCGAGCGCAGCAGCAGCCAACACCTCTGCTGCCTGCGGCGCCGCAAACAGCAGGCGCTGCCCGCCCAGCAGCACCTCAAACTCGCTGCCAGACACGCCGCTCGCATCGCGTCGCGCCCCCGCGTCGCCGCTGTCCGAGCCCTGGCGCGCGCTCTGCCGCCGCCGCCGCTGGCGCGCCGGCGCGCCCGCCTCGCTGCTGTCCGAGCCTCCGCTGGCGCTGCGCCGGCGGCGGCGCCTGCGCTCCGCGCGGCGCTCGCGCATGCGCTTCCGCCGCTGGCGCCGCTCCGACAGCGCCCCGCCCGAGCCGGGGCCGCCCGCGCAGTCGCTATCGGAGGCCCCCGCGCCGCCGCCTGCTGCCCCGGCGTCGAGGCGCCGGTGCTGCAGGCCGTTGGCGGTGAAGAGCAGCCCCATGTCAGCCGCGCTGCTTGCCACGTCCGCCAGCGCCAGCCGCAGCGCCCAGGCCTCCATGAGCAGCCCGCGCACCTGAATGGGGTGCAGACAGCCCTGTGAGGTTCGACTCCTGACAGGGGTGCGTGCTGATCCTGACGTGCGCGCATCTCTGTCACGCACTTGGCGTCTGGGCTCGTCAACGCATGTCACTGGCATGCAGGTGGATGCTTCAGGCCGCATCACGTCGGCCTGAGGCTCATCAGACTGCAGTGCAGGATCACAGCTCTGCAGCAAAGCCTATGTGTCCTGCACAGGGCTGGTGAGTGCCTGGTGAAAGAGATGACCTGGCCGGCCTCAAGAGGAGCAGGGGATCACCGCCGCAGTAGCAGCCTCGCTTAGCGCCGCTGCAGCATCGAACGCATGTTGTCGCGCTGCCCAGAACGCGGCAGTGCTGCTGTCTGAGCCGTGCAGCGTCTGCGCCAGCCGCCTGGCCTCCTGCGCAGTGCGCAGATGCATTCAGTGTGCCATAGGGTGACGCCTGACATGCTTGCACATACAAGATCGCCCAGCATCACAGCGAAGCACGACACCGGATGTGGTGCGGTACACCCAAGCTGTCATGCTACAGGCCCTGGGTTCAGGCGCCCGAGGCAGGAGCACTGTGTGCGGGGCCCACCTAGCATGCACTATACCTCAGCCTGCACGGCAGGCACGGACCGCTCACTGTACACGCACTTACGCTCGGGTCACTGTATGCTGCAGCTGGCCTGCTTGCCACCCGGAGGGCAAACATGTACCACCATTACATCCAAAGCACTCCTGGTCTGCACACTTGCTGGCATTCTTCTGCACAACGCAGTCAAGCCCGGTCATGATGAGCGCAAACAGCACCGCGTCACCTGCAGCTCATCCGCCCACTCCTCTTCGTGCAGCAGGCGCAGCGCGCGCGCGCCATCCAAGCCCGCCGCCGCATGCAGCAGCAGGTCATCCAGGCTCGCCCAGCGCGCCGCGCCGAACGCCGCCGCAGCCGCCTGCCGCCGCAGCACTCGGTGGTCATCGCACCGCCGGCCGACGGACCGCCAGCGCTCCGCCGGGTGCGGACGAAACGCGATGCCGAGCGCAAGCTTGACTGGTGGCGGTGGCGGTGCACGACTCGGAGCGGGATGGAGCAAGTCAGAAGCGGACCAGGCGGCCTGCCGAGGCGCGCAGGCTGGCATGCTCTGCCTGCACGCCGGCCGACGGAGGCGGGAGAGCCGGGCTTGCAGGACAAGGTCACCCAGGCTGCTCCTCTCCGCGCAGGCTCCCGAGCGCGCCCGAGGCGCACCGCCTGAGCGGGCGCGCCGCCGCCGGCCGCGCCGCGGCACCGCGCCCCGGCGCCGCCGGGCCACGGGAGCAGGCGCGTGGCGAAGGCCAGCAGGTCCGCGTCCGGCAGCAGCAGCAGCACGCGCTGCGCCAGGCGCAGGTAGGACGCTGGGGCGGGGCCGGGCTCAGCGCCGGCGGCCGGCTGCGAGGCAGGGGCGCCGGCCAGCAGGAAGTCGTGCACGGCGTCGTGCAGCTGCTCCGCGAGGCGGCCGCTGCCCAGCAGGCACTCGTACAGCTCCTGCGCACCGCTCATAGCGTCGGAGCAGGCAACGCTCAAAACACACTGGTCTTCTGTCGGACTGAAAGAGGCCTCTGAGCAAAGTTGTCACATCAGCCTGTGCCTCTTACAGCATGAACTTATTGTCTGAAGCACAAAGGTACACGGCGTTGAAAGCCTCAGGAAGGCCACATTGGCAGAGCCTCAGGTGCCTTCCAGCAGCCACAGTCTCACACGGAGCAGGCTCGAGGAGCAGAGCGCTCACGGAGCGTGGCTCACGGGCACCCACCCGGGCAGCCACCCGGGGACCAAACCCACCAGCTCGTGACCTCCGCTCACACAGTGACAAACAGTGACAAGTGGCAAGTAATAACCCAAGATACATACATAATGAGGCCGCCTCGCCTGCGCGAAGAAGTCCGGGTCCAGCTCGACCAGGCCGCCCCCGGCGGCCGCCTCGCGGACCTCTACTGAGCGCCAGAAGGCGCCGCCGTCCGCGGCTGCAAGCGCGGCCACGCTGGCGACCACATCCAGCTCGCCAAAGTAGTGCGGCTTGGCGGCGACCGCGACGGGCGCCTGCGCGTGCTTGCCGCGCCAGACGAGCCGGTCCCACACCTGCGCGCCCGCACGCGCCGGCGGCCCTCGCGCCTTTGGTAGCGCGGCGCGGCATAGGGTGCGGAGCCTGGCGCCGGGCAGGTGCGCGACGGTGCGGAGCGAGCCCATACCAGCAGCGCGCTGAGGCGCGCGCCTGGCTGCGGCCGGCGCAGGCAGCGGGAGGCGGCGCCGGCGCGGCGGGGCGGGCGCGCGGGGCGCGCCTCGCTGCGGTGCTGCAGCGCGAAGCGCGCGAGCGCGCCGGCGCCGAAGCGGAAGCTGCCCACGTTGCCGCCATGCCCGAAGTGGCCGAACCAGAGCTCGGTCCGGCGGCGCGGCCCCTTGAAGAAGCGGCCCAGCGCGCCGGCGTCCTGCGCCACCAGCGCCGAGGCGGCCGCGGGGCGGTCGAGGATGAACAGCTTGAGCAGCTGCACGCAGGCGGGCTCGCGCGCTGCCGCGCCCGGCCGCCGCGCGCCCGGCGCCGGCAGCAGCGCGGCAAAGCGCCGGCCGGCCACGGCCGGGTCCACGCCGGGCAGCTGCGCCAGGCTGGTCACCAGCCACATGCGCGCCTCCTTCGCATTGGCGCGGTCGTCCTGGGGCGCCGGGGCGTCAGCGCAGCGGCTGCTCCAGGCCAGTGCAGCGTGGGCTCAGCGAACGGTCATGCAGAGCAGCATGCCGAGCAGTAGCGCAGTGTCTGCCTTGCGGAGAGGCTGGAGGCAAGAGGTCAAGGGCGCCTCGACGAAAGGCGTACTATGAGAACGCGCCGCACGACGCTCCGCAGCTCAGAGAGCGCTGCGAGGCGGTCCCGCGCAAGATGCGCGCTGTCGCTGGGCAGGTGCGCTGGCGCAAGGTGTAGACTGATGGTCATGTGGCACACTCGCAACGCATGAGGACTGTCAAACTCAATGCCAAGCCTATCACAACCAGCGCTCAGTCAGCATACGCTGTCATGCGTGCAGGCGTGCAGGCGCTGAGAGCTCGCAGTCACAGAGTAGCGCTCGGATGCCACAGCTCGGCCACCAGGTGCCTCGGCAGCCCCCTCACATGAGGTACTCCAGAGTTGTCTGCTGCAGCTCTGTGGACCAGCTAGGGCTGCTCCGGCGCACGTGAAATGATAGGGAGGCCCACTCTGAATTAAAAAACAAAAGAAAAGCCTACTAAGCCCTGCCGCAGGCTCTCATGAAAACAAAAGAAGCAGGCCGCACCGAGCGCACGGTTTGAGGCAGAATTTGGTGTGTGCTTTGCGCACCACCCTGCAGGTGCCCTGCACAGGTTACTTGTTCGTGCTAAGCTGCCACGTGGCGTGCCTCTTAGATGTGCGTAGGCGCCCAGCGCCTCCGTACTTACCCCTCTGCGCAAGTGGCAGCCCCTCCGCACAGGCAGCCTTCTCGCTTCTGAGCAGGGTGACTGAGTCTCACAGGGCGGCGCTTGCAAGATTGGCGCTGGTGCGGGGAGCCGGCCTCACAGCGGGGCCGGCCGCAGGCGACGCGAGCGGCGTCGGGCCGGCGCTCGCGCGCGCGTTCCGCGCCGTGGACAGCCAGGTGCTGCGCGCCGCGCGCGCCGATGGCAAGGACTACGGCAGCACCGCCACGGTCGCGCTGTGCTTCACCGCGCAGCGCACGCTGTACGTGGCGCACGTCGGCGACTCGCGCTCCGTGCTCGCCAGGCGCGCGGCCACGGCGGCTCAACCCTAACCATAACCCTAACGCTAACCATACGCTAGCAGCCCTGCGCTGCGGCAGCCTGGCAGCGCGCGTTCGGCTGCGCGCCAGTCCCACGTGTCTCTGTGTGCGCGCGCTGTGCAACGGCAGACATGCTCGTGCCTTCCGTCATGCGCACTGAGCGGCGGACGCCGGCGCTGACGAGCCCGAGAGTGCTCCACGGTGTGCGAAGCTGTCCATTGCCTGCAATAGTCGCAGCTCCCCTGCCCAGAGGAACAAACAGTGAGGGGATTGCGAGGCCTGCAGATTTGGTGTGCGGCAGGGGCGGGCGGGCGCTGCGGTTGACGCGCGACCACAAGCCCAGCGTGGCGGGCGAGAGTGAGCGCATCCGCGGCGCCGGCGGCGAGCTGGACCAGCAGTGCGCCCTGCCGACCAACCTCAGGCCCATGGGCAAAGAAAGGTACAAGTACTGTGGAAGAGCATACGCGTCAGTGACAGTGCGGATCCGTGCAGAAGCGGGAGGCCCTCAGAGCCTGCAGGGGCCACAGTATGCAGTCTGGAACATGACATGCCCTGCAGGCGCCGATATCTGAGTAACATCCTCACCAAGTGGCCGTCCTTGCGTTGTTATTGAGGTGGACCGGCCGGCAGCCCTGCAGGCTGCAGACCTGTCATTGCATGGTCACCGAGCTCCCAGAGCGGCATCGCGCAGCCCATCCCCACTGCTTTACTATCTCAAAGCGTGTGCATCGGCACCAGGTGCGGAAGCTTTACGCTGAGTAGGAGGAACCGAGCTGAGCGGGGGTGCGGGGCGCGGAACAGGAAGAACTACGTCGTCGTAGGAACATCCATGCTGGCCATGACGCGCGCGCTAGGTCCGCAGGCGCCCTGACCCCCCCACCCTGCTGCCCAGCATGCTCTGCTTGACCGGCTCTGCACGCGCCTGCATCGCTGGGATGCCCTGTAGCTGCGGTGGCGGCGCCGCCGCTGCTTCTGCGCGCGCGCATGCATTAGGCGCGCCCGCCCGATGGGGCGGCGTGGGCGCGCAGGCGACCCCAGCTTCAAGGAGGGCGACACGCCCGTCGTAGAAGCGGTGGGCAGGCCTGCCTCGTGCCCCCCTTGCATGACCTGGCAGAGAAAGGGAAGCGCACCGTTCGGCGACGTGTCCCGCAGCTGTGCCTGCCACCAGCGACACTCACATCCACACCGCCTGCCTGATGCGTACACAGAACAAATCTTTTTGTGCGGTGTGCAACTACAGCGCCGCCTGCCTGACACCATACACGGTGCCCTGCGCGTGCTGGAACCTCAGTGTCGTGAACAGACTCTTGTGCGGTGTGCTTGTGTGACACCGCCTGCCTGATGCCGTAGATGATGCCCTGCACTTGCTAGACCTCAGAGGGTGTAAGGTAGGTATAGGTGAGTGCTGTTGCGATGGCGCAGGTGCCGGACGTGGCGCGCGTGGAGCTGCAGGGGGATGACGCGGCGCTGGTCATCGCCAGCGACGGCCTCTGGGATGTCGTCAGCGACCAGGACGCCGACATCGTCCAGGAGGTCGTGCAGGTGCGGCCGCCTCCTGAAACCAGGCAGCAGCGCATGCGCGACACTGCTGGGTTGCAGGTGCGGCGAGCCCTGGCACCAGCGCATGCGTGGTGCTACTGGATTGCAGGCGCGGCGGACCCCGGCGTCAGCGCATGTGTGGCATTGCAGGGTCGGATCTTGATGCGTAAGCACATGCCCGCTTCTAGTGCGTGGTCTGCCTGGCGAAGCAGTGGGCGCCGCGGCCAGTGCAGCTGTGGGTCGGATGTCTGCCTGGAGAGGGTCAGGCGGTTGAGCGGGGCGGCAGATCAGGCGCTGCGGGGCCCGCTGGCTTGGGCATTGACCAGGTGAGTGAGAGGGTGCACGGCTGGTGCCTGATGCGTAATGCAGGAGGGCAGTGCCTTCGCTGGGGTCACAGGGCCGCGGTGGCAGCAGCAAGGGGCGTGTTTGCAGCAAGTGAGCAGTAGATAGTAATTATGTGTGTGGGGCTGCGGCAGAGCCGCGGCGGAGCAGGCCCGGGCGCCGACACGGCCAGCGCGGCGGCGCAGCAGCTGGTCACCGCCGCGCTCAACAAGGGCACCAAGGACAACGTCACCGCCATCGTGGGGCTCTTCCAGTGGCAGTGAGCGAGTGAGTGCTAGGTAGGGCTGTAGCTGTGAGGCAGCACTAGGTGCAACGGACGCTCTGGGCCATGCCATGCGTGCTTGGCAACGCATGCGCCTGCTGCCAGCCATCCTCGTGTGTGCATATTCAACTTCCAGTGACGATGCAGATGAAGTGCAAACATGAGCAGGCCATAGACAGCAGATGCCCCTGGATATGTAGGAGCATTCAAGCAGGTGTGTGCATGAGGTACAGGCAAGCGCAGACACGCAGGCCATGCGTTCAATGGTTACACGCCGGGTGCCATGTCATACAAGCTCGATGGCAGCCATCTCGGCCGCGTCGCCGCGCCGCGCGCGCGCCTCGGTGATCACGCGGCAGTAGCCGCCGTCGCGGTCGCCGTACCGGCCGGGCGCCTCATCGAACAGCGACTTCACGATGTCCTTGTCGTAGATGAATGCCAGCGCCTGCGGGTCCGGGCTATGCGGCGTTTGGAGGGTTTGGTATTGCCTGTCATTGGCATTGGCTGTGCAAACCGCCCTACGAATGGTGCAGTTGCGCACAAGACTCATGAGGACGGCTCACAACACAAGACATGTTCAACAGACTCGTGAGAGCAGCCTGGGAGACATGCACATTTGAGGTGCAGCAGGAGTGCCACGGAGCAGCAGCGGTTACAACGCCGCTGTCCGCATGTGCGCCAAAGCAGGTGCACAGCAGGTGTGTCCAAGAACAGAGGCGAAGGGCAGGGCAAGGCTGCGCGCCTGCCGCCGCGCGTGCAGCGTGCCAACCTTGGCCAGCTGGATCATCTTGTCCACGTACTTGCGGATGGCCTTGGCGCGCGTCTGCCCGCGCAGCACGCGCACTCAGCCCGACCGCTAGCGGGTGCACGGGACAGCCGCCGAAAGGCGCTCTCCGACAAACTGACCCCGTGCAAGCTACGCCGGGCCGCGCGCAGACGCGCACTGGAGCCGGCCGAATTTCGCCAGCGCAGTCACATGCTGAGCAGTGGCTCCCCTGTTAAGAGGTGCGCATGCCACGCCCCCACCACCACAGCCAGGCGCAGCTGGGACAGGGAGCATAGCCAGGTCGCAACAACAACCTGCCACAGTGCAGACCGCCGCAGGAGCTTCGGCACCCTCCACGGTGGGGGCAGAGCGGCTGCGCCTGCCGAGTGTTTACCGTAGGAGGGGGGGCGAGAGCGCTCTGCTGTGATGAGATGGGGGCACTGCAAAGCACCGGCGTGACCAGGCCGCGCGCAAGCAGAAAGGGGGGCGTGAGGCCCCACCTTTGTGGTGGTAATGCGGCCGTGCCGCAACACCTGCGTGACCAGGCCGCGCACGAGCGCCTTGCGCTGGTCGGCTGGCCGGTTCAGCTTCGCGACGCGCATGCGGTGGCGCATGGCAAACACCTTTGCCCCGTTCTGCGGGAAGCTGAGAATGTTGCTCGCCGCGCCAGCTGCCAGCCGCACACGCAGCGTCAGTAGCTGGCAGGCGACCTTGATAGTGCCAAGTTCAGTGTGCGAGGCGGCCCGTGTCAGCCTAGAGCAAGCGCTCCGTGCAGCGTCTCAACTAGCCACAGTTTGCAGTGGACGCACACAGGGGCCGCCAAGCCTGAGGCTGCGAAGACTTGCAAGCACACGAGCAAGCTCAGGCGCAAGCGGACAGGCTGCGCAGGGCTTCCCACCTGGCGCATGCAGGCATAGCCTGTTGGCGACGCCCAGGCCGGAGAAGCAGGGCAGCACGGCAACAGGCGCCGCGGGCGCGGCTGGCCGCGCGGCACAGCCGCCCACCGCCGCCCTCATTGCTGTCATGTTAAAGGCCATGGTGCCGGTCTTTGCGCACACAACCCACTCCGCTTGCCTGACCACCTTTTCCGGCCTCTTGCGCAGCGGCTAGCCATTACGAGCCAAGACAGGCTTTTAAAGGCGGGTTTGCTGCCCTGCAGCTGCTCCTTGAATGCAAACTCGCAGATCGGATCGAGCGACGTCCTCGCTTCCTGCAGCTCCTCTGATCACCGCTGCTTTCTATTAAAATCTCTGCAGGCTGCCTAGATGAGAGCTTGAGTATTGAGTCTGCTTCCGCGCCTCGACAGAGGGCGGTGTGCCAAGCAGGCACCCTACCAGCCTGGCAACGCTACCTGTGTCAGCTCGGCCTGGCTTGCAGCAAGGTAAGCATGTCCCCGAGCGTGCACCCAGCCTTTAAGGTGTATGATCAAGAGTGAGTGACTGGATGTCTGCACAGCACTTGCTAGCGGCGAACTGTGCAGCACGTGCAGGTTGCGTTATGAGGCGCGCAGGCTGCTGAACGCCGCCCGGTGCAACCTCAGCTGCTCAGCCGTGCGGTGGGGCTCCCTGCCGGCGAGCACGCCAGCGACAAAGAGCGCAGTGCGCTGCGGTGGCGCCCCCCAGCGCGCCACCGCGGCGCCGAGCCGCAGTTGAGTGACGGCGCCTGCGGCTGAGCCCACCGGCTGCTCCGCGATGCGGCGGTTGCAACCCGCGGCGCGCGCCGTGCTTCTGGCGCTCGCGCTCGCCTGCCTGGCGTGCCGCGCGCGCGCCGAGACGACGAGCCTGGCTGCGCTGGCACAGGGCCAGGCGCTGACCGGTAGCGGCCAGTACCCCGCGGCGGCCGGCGCGGGGCCGCAGCCGCAGCGGGAGCCCCCGCCGGACGGCCCGCCGCGGCCGCCGCCCAACCCGCCGCCGCTGCCGGCGGCGCTGCTGGCGCTGCTGCGCGGCGTGCCGGCCGCGGCCGCGCCGCCGGCGCCCGGACCCAGTTCTGGGCCCAGCCCTGGCCCAGGCCCTACCTTAGGGTCTGGCGCTCCCAGCGCGGCAGCGCCGGAGCAGCTGGCTAGCCCCGAGGCTTCTCCTGCTCCGCCGCAGCAACAGTTGGGCACAGCAGCAGGCCCCCTGGCGGCGGCGGCGGCGGCAGCGGCGCCGGCCGCGGGCTCCGAGGCGGGCGCGGCGCCAGCGGCGGGGCCTCCGGCGGGGGCGGGGGCGGCCGCTGGCGGCCCGGCAGCCGCGCCGCAGCTGCAGGCAGGCGCTCCTGCTCAGGCGCGCAGCCACCCGCATGCGGTCTCCGGCAAGTCGCCGGGCTGATGACGCATCCGCTCCAGGCCGCAGCGCCTGGCGTGGCGGCGCCAGTGGCGCGCGCGCATGCGCCAGGGGCTCGCCGTGTCTGGCCACGCACTCGCATGCACCCGCATGTCCTGCGCACGGCGGAGAGCGAGCGCGCTGCTTGCGGTTGCCAGTAAGCGCAGCAACGGCACATACCTCACTGCTGTGGTGGGGGAGTCAAGCCCGCCCTGCGGGAGACCCCCAACCCACGTGCCCGAGCTTCCGGGGGACTGGGCGCGCAGGCGCAGGCGCGGCCGTACGCAAGCTTTCTGGCGTCGCGGCCTGCCCCCGCGGCCCTGCACACGGACGCGGCGGCCAGCCCGCAGCCGCCCGCCCCGGCGCCTGGCCAGTCGTGCAACCCGCGCTCGCCGAACGCCACTGCCAACGGCTGCGCGAAGGCGCGCCCGCCACAGGGCGCATCCTCCTGATGTCACAGCAGGGTACCAGACTTCTGTCTGAGCATCAGCCACAGCATGGCGCTGCCAAGCACCGCTTCAACCAGCTCACTGCGCGTCCCGCGCCCGCCGCTGCCGAGTGGGAAGCAAGCCCGCGTTGGGACGCCCTTGTGGTGGGTGCGAGGCGCGGCTGGCCGCAGTGCGCGGCTGACAGGCGGCGCCCGCGGCCCGGGCACGGCGCGCAGGCGGCCGCCGCGTGCCCGCTGCAGTGCACGGCGCAGAGCCCGGCCGGCTGCGCGCAGCGCTTCCTGTGCGCGCACGGCTGCCCGGTGTGCGCGCCGCCGCCCGACCGCCCCGCCTGCTACGGCTTCCGGCGGGTGCGCGCTCCTGTGCCTTTACCCTAGGGTTCCGTGTAAAAAAGTTGGAATGCACGGGTGCGCTGTCATGCGCTACGGCTTGCGGCGAGTGCGCGCCCCCGTAATTGCCCCAGGAACGCACCCCGGGTGTGCTGCCAGTGCTCTGCGGACAGCGCTGCAGCATTTCTGCCTCGGCCTGCTCGTGGCAAGTGGGTCTTCAGGTGAGACGCGGCAGCTGGATAAAAGGTGTAATGATGAGACGTGAACGAAAGCTGCACTGATGTACCAGATGTGTGACTGTGCACCGGTCTACCAGCGCCGGCCCCGAACGCAGCGGGCCGTCCGCGGCGCGCCGGCAGGTGGAGATCGGCCAGCTGGACGAGCTGACCGGCCTGTCGACCAAGTCGGTGGGCAACCTGACGTACTGGCTGGCCGGCTCGGTGCTGCACGCCACGCTGGACCTGAGCCTGGCCGCGCTCTCGCGCCCGCTCGGCCTCTACGTGGGCGCCGCGCCGCCGACCGGGCCGCCGCCGCAGCTGGACTCCGAGGCGCGCCGCGGCAGGCTCTCCCAACAAAAAAAGTTTTTCTCCGTCTGCGCGCATTGCACACATTAGAGCGTGTCCATGCTGCATGCGGTGGTGTACTCGAGTTTGCGGTACGTGCCGGCGCGCGGGCCGGGCTGTCAGTGGCCATCCTGCCCACGACGCCCACTCTTCACCACTGCGCACAGAAGGGCGGCCTCGCACGAGCGGCATGCCCGCGAGCCCCAGCGGCGGCAGGTCGACGCCGCGCATCATGCGCCCCCCGCGGCACACAGACCTGGGCCGGCCCGCCGACGGCGGCCGGCCGCGCGCGCCAGGGCAACGTGAACTCAGAGATGACGTACGGCGGCGGCTGGGATCAGCTGGTTGCGCCGATGGCGACCTGCGTCTCATACGCCAAGGACCTCGCACCGCTGTCCTACAACGACCAGGCGCGCGCGCGGCCGGCCCTAGGCCGCGCTTGGCGCCTGCACCAGGTCGCGCTGACAGCCAGCCCAAGGCCGCCCTCGGCGCCCGCGCCGGGCCGCATGCAGTCGGTGCTCTTTGTGCTGGGCCAGGCCATGCTCGGCCGCCGTGTGGAGCGCGCCAGGGCCCTGCGCTCACAGGCCCGGACCGACCGGCTGCGCGGGCTGATTGATTGGTCAAATGTGGCGGCACAGGCTGCGGTGCGCTCCCCTCAGTGCTGGCCGTTGTCCAAGCGCACTGGGCTGACAGCCAGGGTCAGGATCAACTGCATGACAGCATGATGCCGACGCATGCAGAGGCAGCCCCCAGCGCCCGCCATGGCGACCGTCGGCCGACAGCGCCTGCGGGCGCGGCAGGTGTACGTGGCGGTGGCGACGAGCACGTGCGAGGACGACGGCCACTGCGGCTGCAAGGGCCTGTGGGGCCACTGGAGGCAGCAAGCGTTCCTCAGCGTGCCCTCGACGGGTTTGCAGAGTGCTGCCCGGGCGGGCAGGTGCTACAGCTTAGACCCTGAATGCAAGCCTGCAGTCCATGGCGCGTGCCAGAGAAGCGCAAAAGGCTCCGTGGCCGCCCGATGAGCATGGTCGGGCGGGAACCCTTCCTGCGCCCGACTGGCACCTGTAGGCCGTTGTGCACAACCCTGCTGGTTGCTGACGTGTCTGCGTACGGACCTGCTGGTCATGGGGCCGAGCTTGCAAGCTGAAGGAGGCGCGCGCGCGCATGCAGACGATGCCCTACCGGCTGGACGAGGCCACCGGCATCATCGACTACACGCGCCTGGAGGAGAACGCGGCGCTGTTCCGGCCGAAGCTGATCGTGGCGGGCGCAAGCGCGTACACGCGGCACTACGACTACGAGCGCATGCGTGCCCTGGCCGACCGCCACAACGCCTACCTGCTCGCCGACATGGCGCACATCTCCGGCCTGGTCGCGGCCGGTGCGGCTGCACTCTATTGTCCTTTTTTTAAACACCGGGCCATTTAGGTGCAGGCATTTTCACTCCCTTGGCCACTCTTTCACCCATGGTGGCCATGGAGGGGCAGGCGCGGCTCGCTCTGACAGGCTGACTCGCTGGTGGTCATATAAAGAACCACAGCTTGCCTGAGTGTCTTCGCGCGGCGTGCGACAGCGCGCCCCTGTTAGAAGTGCACGTATGGTGAGGCAGCTGCCGGACCGCGCACGCCGTCCGCGCAGGCGTGGTGCCGTCGCCGTTCGACCAGGCGGACGTGGTGACCACGACCACGCACAAGTCGCTGCGCGGCCCGCGCGGCGCCATGATCTTCTTCCGCAAGGGCCTGCGCAAGACGGACAAGAAGGGCAAGGAGATCATGTACGACATGGAGAACCGCATCAACTTCGCCGTGTTCCCCGGGCTGCAGGCGCGCCCCCGGCCGTCGCATCCCGTCAGCGGACGTGGTGGCGGAGCGGTTGCGCGCAGGTCTGCAGTGGGTGATGCGCTGCTTGCATGCATGTTGCGGAGTCCGAGCAGCATCAGGGGTCATGGTGGATTTGCCTTGTTTCTGGGTCACCTTCCCGGCTGATGCTGACTGGGGTGCCTGCACTAAGCGGAGGCTCCCTTTGGTCGAGGCGACCTTGCGGCTTAGGTAGAGTGCGCGGGATGTGGTGATCGAGGCGATCTGCACAAGCCCATGTTGAAGAGGAGCGAGTCTGGCGCTGGCGACAAAGGACGCGCCTGCTGATGGACCAGAGACCTGTATCGGGGCAGTGGAGTAGGCATTAACCTGGTGATGCGCGACTGCGCAGGGCGGGCCGCATAACCACACGATCACGGGCCTGGCGGTCGCGCTGAAGCAGGCGGCCGGCCCGGAGTTCAAGGCGTACCAGGAGCAGGTGCTGAAGAACGCGTCCGCGCTCGCCGACGGCATGCTCAAGCGCGACTTCAAGCTCGTGTCCGGCGGTGCGCGGCCGCTTGTCGCCTGCGCACGCACCGCAGCCCCGCACCGCGCGCGCCGCCGCCTGCCCGCCCTGCTGCAGCACAGCTGCGTGTAGGTTGCGGCGTGGGCTGGGCAGGCGGGCACACGGGCCGCAGGAGCTGTGAGAGGGCTGCAGCCATGTTGCCGGGGATTGTGTGCCTGGCCATGGGCGCTGCATCTGCTGGCTGCCGTCACCTTGGTGGCGGGGTAGGGCTGTATGCGCTGCGTGCTGGTAGAGAGCGGGGCTGCCCCGTGCCGCAAGAGCACACATGTACGCAAGCGCAGCAGGTATCATCAGCCGAGCCCGCCGGGCCACAGCTCAGGGGCTGCGTTTCTAATCCTTGCAAACCTGCACCAAGAGCATGCACACAAAGCATAACATGCAGGAGCCCGCATGCGCAGGGTCATGGACCTGCACCGTGCCGCATGCACGGAGAGCTCAGCAGGCAGGAGCGCGCGCGCGCAGGCACCGAGAACCACATCGTGCTGGCGGACCTGCGGCCCAAGGGCGTGGACGGCAGCCGCGTGGAGCGCGTGATGGAGCTCGCGCACATCGCGGCCAACAAGAACACCGTGCCCGGCGACACCAGCGCGCTCGTGCCGGGCGGCCTGCGCATGGGCTCCCCCGCGCTTACCAGCCGCGGCTTCACCGAGGCCGACTTCGACCAGGTCGCCGAGTTTGTCAGCCGGTGCGGGGCCCGGGCGGCCGAGAGCCTGACGACAGCTGTTGCCGCAGCTGGCAGTGCTGCCCGGCACGCGGCTGCGTGCGCATGCGATGCGGCTTGCGCGTGGGGCGCCCTCCGCTTGTTGGGGGGAGCCAGGTCAGTCCGAGTGGCACACACTGAAGTGCATATGCTTGAATAACATGCGTGCTTGTGATGTATGCATGCATGATGGCCTGCGCTTTGACGGCGCCAGGGCGGTGGACATCACGGTGATGCTCAAGGGCAAGGACGGCGCGGGCCCCAAGCTCAAGGACTTCAAGGCGTACGTGGACGCCAACGAGGTGCCCGAGATCAAGGCGCTCAAGCATGAGGTGGAGCAGTTCGCCAAGGAGTTCCCCACCATCGGCTTTGAGAAGGTGCGGCTCGCCTGCCACGCCCCGCAGCGCTGCGCTGTGCTGCCGAGGCGCGCGTCCCGGGGCAGGCGCGCGGCTGGCGGCTGGACCACACTCAGCCAAGCTCCGCGTGACCTTGGGAGTACAACTTGCTTTGCGGCATGACAGTTGGGTGTGCATTGACTAAAGCATGTCTAGCCAGTGAGCGAGACTATTTTAGATGTCGTGAATGCTTCCCCGGCAGAGCTCATCAGGCATGTCATGTCTCGCTGCGTGTTGCTGACAGAGCAGAGGCTTTTTTTTGTACCCTACTCGAGCTCGGTTGTATGCAGGTAACCTGACATCGTCTCTCGCGTGCAGGCGGACATGAAGTACAAGGACTAGGCGCGAGCGCAGCTCCCTGTACTCTGTGTAACCATGGCTTGTGCGCCGCGCCAGCATCCTGCTAAGGGGCCATTCTGGGGTAGGAAGCTGCCTCCAGGCCTCTTGGTTGTGACACATTGACTTCCTGCTGTATGCTGATCCTGCTGAACTTGCTAGACTGCGCACGATCAGCTTGCTGGCGAGACGTAGGAGAGCTGTGCAAGAGCTCCTGTGGGACAATCTGCTGCAGATGCCAGCTACACAGCATGCAAGCAAGCCACACATACCTTTGCTGTGTTAGCGTGTTGCAATTGTTTTGCGCTTGTTTCGGCTATGCATACGCACATGCTCTGCTTGGCATGCATGTCCATCAGTTCTACGTGGGGCCGGCCAGCTCCAGCAGGTGGGCAACGTCAAGCATTGCAAGTACTAACATGCTGAGTGGACCAAGCAACACCAACAGCTGAGTGGACTACGCAACAGTGCATCAAGCAAAGACGGTCAGGCAACCAACATACAAAGGCTGTGAAGACAACTCTTGGCAGCATGTTGGGATTGGGCAGTTCGTAAGGTCTAGATCCTCTGGTTGCCATCCCTTGGCATGGTGCTGATGAACAGCACTGCTTAGCAGGCATACGTGCATTCGTGGGAGGTGAGGGGCCACAATGGCGCAGGGCTGCGCCAGTGCCACGGCTGCCTGGCAATGGAAGGCTCGCCTGGCAGTCCACTTGCCAGGCTCTCACACGCACGTGGCTCACTTGGCAGTGAACTTTGTGACAGCCTGCCGCGATCCACAGTCATGCCTTGACAATTGCAATGGTATTTGGGCGAGCTGCAACCTTCTTCGCAAAGCGACCTGACGCACGCAAGACATTGTGGCAGGCCATCGGCTGCATCAAGCAATGCTTGACGAGCATGTTGTGGAACAGGGGATGGCACTTGGTACTCACCTGTGTGCCCTCCGACACCGCGTGCTTGGCCAGCTCGCCGGGCAGGCACAGGCACACCGCAGTCTGCATGGGACAGCGCATGCGCCCTGCTCAGCACGCTGTGTAAGCCGCAACGTTATCATGCACAGCGCCAGCACAGCGCCGCGCACAGTGAGCACAAGACGCACCATGCAGGGAAGAGTCATGTCGCAAGCGGCGGGCGCAGACTTTCCACCAGCATGCAAGCAGGGCGCAGCGGGGCAGCACGAGTACTGCCCCAAGCATGCACACTCATATGCAAGCATTGCATGAGGGAGCTGAGCGTACAGTTGCTGGCAATGTGCGAGAAAGAGCGCAACAAGGGCAGCAAGGTGATACTGCCGTTAGTGCACGCCTGCACGTCGCGCGAGGTCATGGTCTGCTTCTTGCTGTCTGCGCAGCGCGCGCAGCGCATCAAGGTTGCGTGTGCCATGCGAGTGGCCTTGCTTCCGTCGTTCAGAGTGAGCGAAGCAGAGCGGGCGCAGAGGCGTGCGTACAGCGCAGGCACAGCGTAGCCTCGCGCGCAACCTTCTCAAAGACGTCTGTGCGTGGCAGCATCGGCCCTCAGGGCGCGCGGGAGAGTACAGGGAGCCGCATGCGCAGGCCTCACGCAAGCGTGACGCACCCCCGATGAAGCTGCGCGGGGCGCCAGCACCGAGTCATGTGCGGACAGCGAGCTCAAAGCAGGCTGGTCAAGACGAAGGGCGCCTACTTGTCCAGGATGGCCATGGACTTTGTCGAGATGCCGGTGTCGGGGTGCACCTGCACGAGCACACGTGTGGAGCGCACGCGGCTGGCACTTGTTCGCGTTGGCTAACACTCAGGTCAACGGATCGTTGGCCAACGGTACATCAGAGGTGCAGCGCTGAGCTGTGATCAGCCATGCAAATGTTGTGTCACCTGGCAGCATAAACTGCCTGCCTGCCAAGCGAAGCAAGCTGCAGACCGCATAGGATGCTGTTGCACACTTAGTAGCCTGTCAACTGGGGGTGCCACAAAAAAACAAGGCAAGCACTGGCCTTGTTGCGTTTTCAAGGCGCTCATGCCTGCCTCGTTCTCTTGCGGGGCGCCCTCAGGCCAAGCAGGTGCAGTAGCCACCTGGGAGACTTCATGCGCCGCTGGCCCCGTCTGCAGCGCTCACAGCAAGGCAGGAGTCAGCTGACAGGTCCGCGCCTGCTTCAGGACCTTGTAAATGTATATTTTGTAGGACTCCTTGGCCTTCTTGTAGTAGTGCTGCTTCCCAGTCTTGTCTGTGTACTTGCGCCTCGCCCTCCTGTCCTGCGGCATCACGCTCTTGGCAGGCTTCTTGACGCCAGTGGCTGGCTTCTTGGGCGCCATAGCAAGCAGGGCCGCTTTCTTGTTAGCGCACAGCTCGCAGCCCGCAGTGCCGTTCGTTCGCGACTAGGCGGCAGGAGGACGAAAGGCAGGCTACGTGCCCTTTGGCACTCGAGTAGCATGCTGGGGTTACACCGACCCTTTTCAGGGTACGCTTTGCCTTGAATGTTGGCGGCGGGCAGCCTTGCTTGTCGAAGAGCGCTCGCCACTCGGGCCTGTGGAGCAGCGAGGCCGGCCGCGATGGGGCACGTCAAGGTAGTCAAGAGCAGCCCGTATTTCTCGCGCTTCCAGACCAAGGTGCGCGCCGTCTGCGCTCGCGCACATCAGTTCCCCTTTGGTAGCGCAGCTCGATCACATGTGGCACGCATCAGCCGGAAAGCACTGCTCTGTCGAGCTTGCTGCGGCTGCGCCTGGTCCTATGTGTGCTTGCACTGCAGAGCTGCAGCGCTGCACATGGTAGGGCTGGGGGTATGTGCAGCATACCTGCTGCACATACTGAGCCGACTGTGAGGCTGCCGCACTGCCATTGGGCGGCGTGCCGAGCTGCGCGTGTCGGGCGGCGCAGTACAAGCGGCGCCAGAGCGGGAAGACCGACTACCGGGCGCGCCTGCGGCTGACCACGCAGGACAAGAACAAGTGCGGCCGCAGCGCCGCGCCGCCGCCTTGTTGCCGCTGCGCGTCACTATCCACTCTTTGTGCGTGTCGACCGGTCAGCTGATAGGAGTTATGAGATAGGAGGGCTGAGCGAGCTCTTACTGCGGCAAGCCCAGGAGCACTTGCTCGTGTTTACTACAGCGCCGCTCGGTGGTCCACCCGCAGCACAGACAGCGGCAATCCAGCATCGGCGTCTTGAGATGCCCGGCGCGCGCAGGTACAACACGCCCAAGTACCGCTTCGTGGTGCGCTTCTCGCGCAAGGCGATCACGTGCCAGATCGCGTATGCCACCGTCGCCGGCGACGTCATGGTCGCCGCCGCGTACAGCCGCGAGCTGCCGCGCTACGGCCTGTCGGTCGGTCTGACCAACTACGCGGCCGCGTACGCGACCGGCCTGCTGCTCGCGCGCCGCGTGCTGACCAAGTTTGGCTTGGACAAGACGTATGTTGGCCTGGAGGAGCCGACCGGCGAGGACTACAACGTGGAGGCGGCCGAGGACGGGCCGCGCCCGTTCTGCGCGCTGCTGGACACCGGGCTCAAGCGCACGTCCACGGGATCCAAGGTCTTTGCGGCGCTCAAGGCGCGGGCCCGCGCGCCGCCCGGCGCCCTGCCGCTCAGGCGCTGATGCTTGCAAGGGCAGATTGCAGCTTAGGCCTGCGGCGACTGCGAGCGTAGGAGGGTGGCTGGTCTGAGTTTGTCGCGTCGCTGTTCGTAGTGCTCTCCGCCGGTCTGCATTGCACGTTACTTGGCTTCAGGAAGAAGAAGCGTGCAAGACATGTTCCTGTGACACTAAACTCGAGTCTATGACTCACCGTCCTGAGGAGCAGCGCACATGACCAGCTCCGCTCACCGACACGCCGCCGTTCATTAAGCGCTCCGACGCCGCGGCGCAGGGCGCGCTGGACGGCGGGCTGGATGTGCCGCACAGCGACAAGCGCTTTGTCGGCTACAGCGCGGAGGACAAGGCGCTGGACGCGGAGACGCTGCGCAAGTACATCTACGGCGGCCACGTGTCCGAGTACATGGAGAACCTGCAGGCGCGCTTGGCATAGGGTACTTCAGCCTCTCTCTGACATATACCCTATGGTGCGCAAGTGCATCTGCTGCGGCCACGTGTTCGAGCACATGGCGAAACTGCAGGCGCGTGTGCAGACGCAGCGGCGTGCACTTGCACCTGCGATCCTGCTTACAGCGCGCTGCTATGGGTGGCCTGTGCCTGCAAGCTGGGATGCGGTGCCTGCTGGACGGCTGTGCTTGTTTGTCGTGTTTGTTGGAAACAAGCCCCGCTTGCGCCTGCGTGAGAGGATAGCAGGAGACCCATCAAAGCATTGGTGTGAGAGGCACACAGGGTTGTTGTCAGGGTCATCACCACCGGGCTGTGTGCCTGAGCGGCGTGTGCCTGCTGCGCGCAGGATGAGGCGCCCGAGAAGTACCAGACGCACTTCAAGGCCTGGATCGACGCCGGGTTGGACCCCGACGGCGTCGAGGACCTCTACAAGGAGGCGCGCGTCCCTATCCCGGCGCCGTCCGCCGCACTGCCTCCAAACAGTGTGGCGCCTGCAGTGCCTGAGAGCGGTGTGGCGCCCGTGCGCTGGCCGCAGGCGCACGGGCGGGTGCGCGCAGGCGTGCGCGCGCCCAGCAGCCTGTGCGGCTGAATGGGCGCGCCGGCGTCTGAGCGTGCGCGCAACTGCGGCGGCGCAGGTGCACGAGGCCATCCGCGCGGACCCCATGCCGCAGCCCAAGGAGCGCGTGAAGCCGGACGAGATGAAGCGGTGGAAGACGCCCAAGCTGACGTACGACGAGCGCAAGGCGCAGCTCAAGGCGCGCGGGGATGTGACTGTGTTATTTGTTGTTACCCTAACCGTAGCAATATGCATGCCTGGGGCGCTCGGCGCGCCTGAAGACAGGCGGTCAGGGGTCGGCATGCCGCGGCAGCTTGCCGCGTGCGCGCACGCGCGGACCGGCCTGCGCTGAGCTCACCGGCGCGCGCTGGCGCCTGCATCCTGTGTGCTTGCGCGCGCGGCATGAACGCATTTACCTGCGCCCTTGTCGCAGTGCAAGCGGATGCAGGGGAGAGCGCAAGGCGTGGGATTTGCCTGACCTGCTCGCGGCGCGCTGCAGGAGCGCCTGGCGGCGCTGGCGGAGGCGGGCGAGGAGGCGCGCGCCGCCGCCGGCGAGGACGAGGAGGAGGAGGACGAGGACGAGGCGGAGGAGGATGACGAGTAGGGCTTTGCGTAGGGGCTTTCATGCTGTGTGCGGGTTATGCACGCAGGTGACAATGCCGAGTCAACTGGGGCAATGAGTGCCAAGAGTTATGGGGCACGGGATTGCGCGGGGGGCGCCTCCTGTGCGGGCTGGTCTGCCCCGCAACATGCAGCGCTGCCCCTTGCAGAGATGCTTGGGCAACGGCGGCTGGCGCCGGCCGGTCCTCCCTCTCCACGAGGGGGCTGCTGAGGGGAACAGCAAGTGCCAAGAGCGGCATCTGCCAGGCATTGGATGACGGCACGAGGCAAGGCTGTTGACCGGCTTGTCGAGCGGGCGCCTTTGATAGGCGGCGTAAAGCAGGTCTGGCCAGCGGCTGCGGCTGGCGGCGGAGTGCTGTGTTTTTGGAACTGGGTTGTGTTTGGCAAGCGTGAGATCTTCAGGGCGGCTGCATGCGCTGCGACGGCAGTGCGAAGTGCTCGAGCTGCCCGCATGCGTTTCGTTCCGCAGTGTAACACGGCCATACCTGCACTTGCAGCGCGTGCGGTGGCAGGGCATGGCGGCTCAAGCGGCGCGATGCTGAGCATAGCCTTGCAACATCTCCTGCTGAACAGCCTTGAAAGTCTTCTGCTACAGAGCGCACTTAACCTCAGCGAGAGCTCCTCAGTCAAGCTGTGAGGTTACACTTCAGGCACCCTGCAGGCTCGGCCGGGCCAGGTCTCAGCCAATCTAGCATGAGCGCAAGCCACGCCGCAAGCCGCGCTGCAGCGAGCTGCAGGCGTGCAGGCGCTGCGTCGCGTGGCGCATGGCGCATCGAGGCAGCGACCGGTGCGCATGCCGGCCAGGTGTGCAGTGCTCTGTGAGGTGGTCCAGGGCACGCACGCCCCCTGCGGGTTCCAAAGGCGACAGAAGTCTCGCTGGTGGTCAGCCCTATCCCGGGCTCGTCACGTTGATGCCCTGCATGTCCTGCAGCAGGCGCAGCAGGTCGCGGCCGCTGATGATGCCGCCGGCCGGGACGCCCGCGGCGCCGCCCTCGCCCCCGCCCTCGCCTGCGCCTGCGCTCCCGGCCGGGCCGCGCTGCGGGCGCGGGCCGGCCAGGTCGCCCTCCTGCTCGCGCAGCAGGCGCGCCAGCGGCGCGTCCGCGCCGCCCGCGAACTCACGCCATGTGGGCGTCGCCTGCGGCGCGGCGCGCGGCGGCGGGCGGGTCATGCGCGGGACCCCTTGGGCTACGCTTGTTCCGAAGCGCAGGCCTCCTCTCACGGGCAGCGCTGCTGCGCCCTCTCTCACAGCGCCCAAGCACAGCTCGGACCCTGCTCAGGAAGAGAGAGGAGCTGCAGCAGGGAGGCTGTGCTGCACGCATGAGGACGACATGTCTCGAGGCCATGCCGACCTGCAGCCGCGAGCGCAGCGCGGCCTTGCCCAGCGCGCTCTCCTGCAGAAGGCGCGCGAGCGCGAGCGCATAGCCCACCACCGGCGACCGCCGCCCGACCAGCTCCCGGAGCGCCGCCGCGCCCACATCCGCGAGGACCGCCTGGCGCGCCGCGCCGGCGGCGAGCTTGCAGGTGAAAGCGAGCTTGCCCACAGACATGGGCGGGCCCTTGACGGAGGAACAGAATTATCCTCACGCTTTTGGCACTTTTCAGTATCACGCGTCCCGACTCACAACTTGGTCGCAGTCAGCCTTTAGGAAAAGCGCTGCGCGTGGCGGCCCCGTTGGGATCCGCATGGCATGGCGGCCCCGGTGGGAGCGCAGCCCCGGTGGGATGCGGCATGTACCATGTTGCCGCCAAAGGAGGGCGGCACCTGCAGCGGCGCGCGCCCCTCCGTCGGGGCCGCAGCGCCCCCGCCTGCGCCCTCCGCGCGCGCGCCCGCCGCCTCCGCGCCCGCGCCGGCCGCCGCGGCGCCGGCGGCGGCGCCGGCCTCTGGCGCGGGCGCGACGGGTACGCCGCCGGTGGGCTCCACCAGCGGCAGCCACAGCGCGGAGCAGGCGCTGTGTAGGCACGCCCTGCCGCGCTCCCCGGCAGTGGTAGGTCCAGGGTAAGTACCAGGGTTAGGGTGGCGCGTGTCTGCCGCGCGAAAACACGTCTCCAGAGCAGCCGCCCGGGGCTGCGGCAACGGCGGCTGGGCGGACGACCTGCTGCACGGCCAGGCCGCTGCAGCTCAATGCCCCGAGGCGCCTGCCCGTGACTGACATCGACACAAGCGTGCACAGAGCGCCGCGGCGTTCAACACCCCGCAGGCTGGGCCGCTACGCGTGCGCCTCCACAGCTGCCACTGTCCCGTGGCGGCGTTGGCGGCGCTGACGAGCCCCGGCAAGCAGGTGAACGGCCTGCGGGATGGCCTGCAGGAGGTCCATGGCAAGCACGTGCACGCCGCGCGCCTGAGCAGGCGCAGGCAGGCGCAGTGCAGCGCGTTGCAGGCCGGGCGCGCGAGCGCGAGCGCCATCGCGGCCGGCACGACGCCCAGCGCCGCGAGCGCGCGGTCCAGCTTGGCGCCGTTGTTGCCGACCAGCTGCGCGGCGATGCTGGCCGCGGCCACGCGGTGCGTGCCCACCGCGTCCTGCAGGCGCTGCGGACAGGTGTCAGGGCCGTACGCCGGCCGGGCGCCGCCAACGCCCACGCAGCGCGCGCCGCAGGCTTGCTGTAGGGGCGGTCGTGCGGGCATGCGCAGGGAGCTGCATGCGGGTGCGGCAGCCAGCAGGGCGCCGGCCCGCCGCGCGCCTGCAGGGCACCCAGCTGGCTGAGGACGCGCGGCGGCTCGAGCGCCAGCGCGCGCGCCAGCAGCGCCAGGCGCGCGCCCGCGCGCGCCGCGAACGGCCGCCGGCCGAGCGGGCCGGGCGCGCCCTCCGCGTCCAGCCCGCGCGCGATGCCGCGCAGCGCCGCGCCCAGCGCCGGGATGCTGGCGGCGCCGCCCGCCGCCAGCGCCTCCCCCGCCTGCAGAGCAGCGCGGCCGCGGCATTTGCATGTGTGGCACCACACGGCCACACAGGTGCTACAGCACGTGACATGCTGGGCACGCCCGCGTTGAGCGCGGCACCCGCCCGCGCGCCCGGTGGTGCGCACCGTCAGCCGGCAGCACACCCGCACTCGCTTGTGCAGCACCCGGCGGCCACCCCCGAGGAGCGGTGGTGGCCCTCCAGCGATGCGCCCCGCAAGTACATGCTCTCATGTGAGCTCACAAGCACGGCGCGCATGACCCGCCAATCCGCGCCGACCCGTGCGCCCCGACTCTGCGCGCGAGCGGCGGTCGGATGGCGAGCCCGCAGGAGCGCGCCGCGGAGGGGGCCGCGCCTCCCGCCAGAGCCGCTCGGCCGCGACGACGGGGTCCTCCACCGGCTCGCTCGGCGTGTCGGGCAGCCCGGCCGGCATCTCCTCGCCCTCGGGCTCCAGGATCAGCGCCCGGCCAGGCCCGTCGCCCCCGGCGCCCCCCTGCGCTGGCGCCACGTGCGCCAGCTCCATGCTCAGCACTGCGCCGCCGCCGTTGCTCAGGTCCGCGAGCGGCCCGGTCACGACCTGGAGCTGCTTGCGCTTCTGCCCCAGCGCGCCCTGGCGCTTGCGCGCGCCGCGTCAGGACCATGCATCATGCAACGTGTGCTGCACAGCGCTCGTGCCTCACATATTGTTAGTACATGTGATGTGTGAAGTGCAGCCAGCGCGGTCGGCGCGTGCTCAGGCAGTGGTAACCCGCGCGCGATTGACATGGACAGGGTAACAGGGTATATGGTAATGCAAAGGCAGGGTTAGGATAGGGCCGTACCAGCGCGGCCGTCGCCGCCTCGGACAGCGGGTTGCCGCGCATGTCCAACAGGATCAGCTCGGGAGCGGCGCCGTCGCGCAGCGCATCCGCCAGCGCCTGGCCCATGGGAATCCCTGGTGAGGGTCAGGGGAAGCCACAAGGCATGCACGCGCGTGGTCGCTGCGTCGAGCGGCGGCGCCCAGTCGCCCGCCGCCAGAGTGCACGGCCGGTGCCAGAGCCGAGCGGCTCGGCGCCAGGAGGGCATGCGCCCAGCTCTGCAGCCATGCCGGCAGGGTGCGGGCCAGCGCCGCGCCGCTGACAGCCAGCGTTTGCCACGTCACACTGTGCAGCCATTGGCACGGGGTGTCAGCAGCGCATCACGCCGCAAACCCCCCATCCAGACGCTCCAGTGCGCTAGCGACGCGCAGCGCACATAGGCGGGGCCCTACCTGCGCGCCCTCCTCGCCGATGCTGTTGCCGCTGAGGTCCAGGGAGGTCAGCGCGGAGTTCTTCGCCAGCGCGTCGAGCAGCTGCGCGCAGCAGCACGCGCCTCTCGCGTTTCCATCTATGCTGCCAGTGCCTCCACAGCCACGGCGCGGATTTTTTGCCGAATCTTGGGCCGCAGCGTGCGTGCGTGCATGCGCCAGCTTGCACAAGCCCACCGGACTGCCAGAGTGGGGCAGGTACACTGCGCTGCCGCTGACATGCGCTCTGCTTCACAGCCACAATGGTTCTGTGCATGCACCTGTTGCATGCAGCGATGCATGTGCTGCATCGGCAAAGCTGTGCATGCCAGCTGTCTGCATGTGACCCATAAGGTAGACAGTGCGCATGCACCGGCTCACGAGGCCTTGCGCATCCTGCCTGACGCGCAGGCAGCATGCGTGTGCGCACAGGATGCAAAATGCAGCGCCCTGGACCATCTCTGTGCGCGGGGGTTCCCGACACACGTGCTGCTTTACGGTCAGGCGCGCGCCTTGCGCGACTTGCCGTCCGCGCCGTCGAGGCGCAGGCTGCAGAAGCTGAGGTTGCCCCACTCGGGGTCGGCGCCGCCGCCGCGCAGCGCATCGAGCGCCTGTGTAAATCTGAGCGCACAAGGGCGGCCTGCGCCTCACTGACCTGGGGCAGACGGCAGACAGCGTCCCTCTCGCAGCGATGCGATTGCTTAAGAGATACAGCGCTGCGCCTGCCAGATTGAACTGTAAGGCCCGCTTCTGCTGTCAAGCTTGGGCGCAGGATACCACCCAGGAGCCCCCACACACCAGGCCAGGCTTCCCGTGTCAGTGGCCTATTAACGAGCTGGTAAACGAGCTGGGTGCGGGGCCACTAGTGTCCATAAGTGGTGTGAAACGAGTGCACTGATTGATTGAACCTCAGAATCCTCGGCCAAGTTGCGGCAAGCTGAGTGCAATCGCCAATGCTGGAGCGGCTGCCGTCCTGCCCCTCTCTGGCCCTATGGGACTGCTCCTTACAAAGTCTGGGCAGCCCCACACCTCCGCTCCAGCTCCTTCTTGTTTGGTACATCAGTGGCTGCTGTGCTGGGAGCGTCCTCGCCAGAGGCCGCAGTCCCACTCCGCTTCTTCTTTTTCTGGACACGGCAAGCACGGCTCTCAAAGCCTGCAGTCTCTGGCAGCAAGGGGGCCAGGTGCACCGCAAGCAACCAGCAAGTGCACTGCCCCACCTTCTTCCTCCGCTTCTTGGCATCGCCTTGTGCGCCAGAGGCGCCGCTGGTGGAAGTGTCATCGCTCTCCTCGCCTTCGTCTGCAGACTGCTCTGGACGTGCCTCCGCCTCCTCTTCCACTTCTGGCATTGCCGCGGATTGCTGTTGCTGCTTTTGCAGAGAGCTGCGGCTCGTTTGGGAACGATGGACGGCAGTGTGGTGGCTGCCGGCTGCCCAGTGTATAACGTCTGTGATATGTCAACTCAGGTGGGCGTCCTTGCCCTGCATGAACCTAAATCCTGGCAAACGTGCGTGCACGTGCGAGGCTCAGGCGGCAGCCATCAGGCCCCGAGGTTGTGAGTGAAGCACATGTGATGCACAGGTGCCCGTCATGCTACCCAGACGCGTACCAACCAGTGGTAGGGTTAATGCCCACGGCATGCTACTTACAGCACACCGTGTGAGAGCAAGGAGGCACGGATGCACGTGTCGTGGGCCACCACGGCGCCGCCGCAGCGCGCTGCGCGCCTCCACTCCATGTGCATGCATGGAGCTGCCATGTAGCACACAGCTGCCTATTGCACACTGCTAGAGACTCCGCCAGCACCAGGCCACACCTCCTGTGCACTCAGCGCCCGGCGCTCGAGTTCTGCCACGTCACTAGCCATCTGCCACAGCCCGCTCTGAACTTGAAGGAGCAGTCACACACCTCAACAGCTGCAAAGACTGGGGCCTGCCCGCATCGCTGGGACCCTCGCCCAGTTGTGCAGCGCAGGTGCAACAGGGGCAACGCCACGGACACGGAGCACAAGCGCTGACAAGTGCCAGCTTATTCTGGCGTGAACAGCCGTTTATTGAAGGCCCAAAACACCTGCCATGCGGCCCAGCTGCGCTCACATCGCGCCGCCCTGCACCCACCCTACCCTGCGCACTTTGCGGGCTTGCGCCAACTAAGCAGTTGCCCTTTGCAGGTACGCCCGTCTACCAGCCACGCAGCACACATGGACAAGAGCAGGCCGACCGACACCGAACAATGCACACCAAACTCTCTCAGATGCACCATCCCGCCGAGGCTCCGCGCGGACAGACGCGGCTAACGGCAGAGCGCGCGGACCCGCACATGCTCCACCTGGTGGGCAGGCAGCGCTGGCCTACTCGGGCACGCCGGTCCACCAGCCGTGCAGCCCGAACGCGATGAAGAGCAGGCCGCCCAGCACGGACACGGTGCGCTCGTTGATGTGGGCGGCCAGCTGGCGCCCGCCCAGCACCGCCGCGCCCGTGCACAGCGCGTGGCCGAGGATGCCGCCGAGCGTCACGCCGTACACGTCCGTCGACGCGGCCAGCCCGATCGTCGCGATCTGCGCGCCGCACCTGGCCTTGCTGGGCAAGGCGGCTGTGGCTTGCTGCTCCCGGTGCGATGCATCGGTCCCTGGGCTTGGGCGTGATGAGCAGGCGCACGCCTGCTGCGGTGGACCACCTCTTGTGCACATGCAGGCACCATGCATTCCACGCGGCCAAGGCAGTTGCCGCGCGGGCGCTGGCGTGCAGCACACGTGCAACAGGCAGGCGGGGCCGACCAAGCCCTGCCATCACAGCCAGGCCATGGCCAGCCACCAGGGGGAGGTAGTGTGCGCCTTGGGCGCACATGCCCCAGCCTGCCGTGGGC
>JAABUV010002086.1_pt1 | contig 27835 bp, 31 predicted proteins | sample 5559971 | NCBI WGS metagenome assembly JAABUV01 (sample SAMN10711881, study PRJNA513362) | rock metagenome | isolation source: Antarctica rocks | place: Antarctica: Victoria Land, Knobhead nord | collected 2015-12-19
GCTCGTGCCGCACAGCGGCGCCGTGCTGGCCGCCGGCAACGGCACCGTGGCCACGAGCGCGCCGGACGCGACGTCAACGCCAGCGCCGTCGACGTCGCCGGCGCGCACGAGCCCGCCGGCCTCGGCATCGCCGGCGATCGTGCCGGGCGTCGGGACGACGGCCGACACGCGCACGGTGTCGGCGTCCAACGCGTTCGCGAGCCCGGCCGCCGCGGCGCCGCCGGCGTCGAGCAACCTGCTGGCGTCGCTGCTGGGCGGCGCGACGGCCCGGCAGGCGCCGCCGACGCCGGAGCAGGTGGCGGCCGGCGCGGCGCTGGGCGCGGACCTCGCCCGCGCGTCGCCCGCGCAGGCCGGCAACATCCCGGTCAGCGACAACGCCATCCGCTTCAACCTGCCGCAGGCGCGCGGCCTAAATTCAGTTTAATCTATTGTTCATTGCCAAGCGCCCAAGTGGGCGCATGCTCTGAGCCAAGCATGCGCTGTGCTGGAGGCGCAGTGGCAGTGCACAGCCTGCGGGCCACGTGTCGTAGCCGCAGTGGGCCCTCGCATGCCATGAGCGCCACGGGGCGTGCGCCCAAGCCCGGGAGCATGCGAGCAGCTGTTCAAGCAGGCATGAGACTACCTGCGGGGGGTGATCGCGGCCGCACGGACCCGCTGAGTGCCAGTCGGACTCGTATGCAGACCCCGGCATGTACGCCTCAGGGCGTCCGCACCACCCCTGCCCTGAGGCTGCTCTGCGGTGTGCGGCGCGCAGCCCAGCTTCTCCATCACTGGGCGGCGCATGCTGCGGGCGGCTTGAGGAGGGGCGGCTGCTTTAACGCTTTGCTGCGTGGCGCTTCTTCGGCGATGTGCGGACCGCTCCTGGGCGCGCTGCAGCGCAAACAGGCCGCGTCGGCGCTGGCTGCTCCTGTGCCTGCTTGCTCGCGCACCTGGAGCATGCAGACCTGGCTGCACTGTGCCGGGCGCTCGTACCCACTGATGCAGAGGCTTGGCGGGCTGGCCCAGGCAGCGCCGGGCGAAGTTTTCGAGGACCCCACACGCGACGCGCCTGCCGTGCGTAGAGGATGCCTTGCTGCAGGGCGCGGGCAAGTGGCAAGACTGGGGTGTTTGTGCGGTCCCGCGCATTTTGCCTGTGCAAGCTATGCGCAGTGTGAGAGCCGAATGCTCGTAGCTAAGCACTCCTGCATGCTGCAAGTCACAGGGTGTTGGTATTTTTGGGGGGGCATGCCGGTGTAGTTAACCCGCTGCGAGCCGTGGACTCTCCTGCTACCCTGTGCGCGCCCGTCCTGCAGCAGTCCACGGCGTAGCATGCGTGACCGGCATGCGCAGGTGCAAGCTCTGGAACCCAACCTGGCAACCAGTGTCGCCGCTGTCCTTGCGGCATGTCTGCATGTCGTGCTGGCACTGTGCTGGCACTGTTGAGACTTCTCAACCTGTCTGTAGTAAGTGAACAATTTGTTTGTAGTAAGTGAGCAGTGGTCGTCGACGCTTTGTAAGGGGCAGTGCTTCACAGTCTGCATTGTACCTCAGATGATCCCACCACATACTACCACCTTGGTTGCACAAGATACTTGAAGCTGGCCGCCTGTGGCAGTTCCACATGCTCACGTAAATACTGGCATACACACCTTTCACTTAACGCTTATATGGGCAAAGCTATCTCCGGAGTAGCAAGTCTTGAAGGAAGTCGAGGAGAATTTGCAGCAGAGCTGTCCCGGAAGGAGTCGTATTTGAACGCGCCCAGCGCAAGGAAGTTCAATTTATCGACACTCGAGCACTACCGAGCAGAGCAACAGTGCAGTGCAATCGGTGCAGGGCGGCCGCTGGTGCGCTTTAGGTTGTGTAGGCGCAGTGACATATGCTGCACGGGCCTGAGCAGCAGGGGACTCTGACGGCGCAGCCTCCCTGCATGTCGCGAGCTCGAGCGAGCACGTAGGATGGCCAGCCCGGGCCGCTGGCGCGCGGCGCCGCGCGCGTGCCCGCTGCTGGCGCTGGCCGCACTCGGGTCGCTGTGCGCCGGCGCGCGCGGGTGCACCGTGCTGCGGCTGCAGGGGTCTGGCTTTGCGTCCAACGCGATACACGTGCTGCACGCGGTGCCCGTGTATGACGGCACGAACGGCACGCTGTTCCTGGACTCCTCGCGCTTCAGGTACGCCTGCGAGGAGGGCGGCGGGTGGCACGACTTCTTCGCCACGCAGGCGCGCGCCCCCACGGCTTGCCGTGTCTGCTTCTGCAGCTTGAGGTGTACCATTTTTGACCGAAAATACAGAGCTAGCCCTTGTAGTTCTGCCAATGCGTGCGCGGACGCGCACACCGCGTTTGGGAGCTGCGCGGCCGCTGGTGGTCAACACCTGGCCTGGACTGACCTGGCCTGGACTGAAGCAGGCGGCAGCGCGCAGGACCTGCTGGTGCCCTGGTCGCCCGCCAAGGAGGAGGCGGCCGGGGAGGCGTGCGAGCACGTGACGTTCTCGGACGTGGACTACGTGCTGCACACCCGGCTCAAGGTCGGCTGGGACAGCTTCAACGCCGAGGGCGCCGCGCGGGTGCGCCGGGCGCCGTGCAGCTGACTCTTAGCAGCTGCCGTCTGACCGTTGCAGCAGCGCGCGGGCGGCCAGACACGGAGCCGGGCCGGGCCTGAAGAGCGGGCCTGCATTGCTTGTGGCAAGGACGCCTGCCAGAACAGCAGACAACCTTGGCGCGCCATGGGCTGCTCGCGCCCGCGGCGCTTGTCCCGCGCGCGGCCGAGCGGGCCGGCGGCGCGCGCGCAGGCGTGGCGGCTGCAGCAGTGGGTGCAGCACCGCGTGGACGAGCAGCTCAGGGGCCTGGCGCTGCTGGCGCGGCCGGTCGTCGGCTTCCACGTGCGCCACGGCGACAAGGTGGCCGAGGACCAGGCGCTGGTGCGCGCGCACTGTTGACCTTTGCGGACAAGGCGCAACAAATATCAAGCTTTCATTCTCTCTTGCTGCTCGGAGAGGGCCGCCAGGGACCTGCGGGGCCTGTGTCGCCTCAGGCGCAGGACGCCAGCTCCGCATGCCGGCAGGGCAGCCGCGGGGGCTCTGGGCTCGCTTGCACGCTGCTCCGCTTCACGCGACTCACTGCATCAGCATATGTCTCAACCGAGCCTAAGCTGCACGGGCGGGCCGGCGACAGTGCTGTCAGCAGCATCCGTGGAGCCGAGCGCCCGGCCCGCGTCCGGGCTTTGCCAGCGTGGCCGTGCGCCTGCAGTGTTTCCCGGCGTCTCCCTGCGCCTGTAGTGCAGCATTGGGCACCCTGCGCGCACGCGCGCGCAGAAGCGCAAGACCACCGAGCCGGAGGACTATGTGGCGACCGTCGCGGACGCCTGGCCGGACGTCCAGGTGCCAGAGAGCTTTGGCTACTTGCGCCCTCCTGCTTGCGCACCAGTCTCAGCTTCTGCGCATGCAGCTGCTGCACGCTTTGGTCAGCGCATCTCTGTGAGCTCCCCTTCCTGACAGCTGTGCGTCGGTGGCCGCTGTGGAGCGGTCTGCCACATGGGTCACACCAGGGCGCTCCCGCATGCGCCTGCGCAAAGCCGTGCCCTGGCTGCCAGCGCTCGCCGGTCGCCAGCGCACCCGCTCGCCTGCGCCGACCGCCCCGCCCGGCCAGGGCGGGACCTGCATCGTGCTCGGCGACGAGCTGAGCAAGCTGGAGGAGGCGGGCCGGCTGGCGGCGGAGGTGCTGGGCTGCCGCCTGCACCGCACGGAGCCCTACTACAACGAGACGGGGCACAGCCAGGCGCGCCGGCTGGCCGCCCCGTGCCGCCTTGCCGCCCGGCGCTGGGAGGGCGCCGGCGCTGGCGCCTACGCACCCAAACCCTGCATGACTGCGCGGCTGATGCGCGGGCGGCGCGGGGCAGGACGCGTTCAACGCGCTGCAGCTGGGCGAGCGGTGCATGGCCACGCTGCAGCTGCTGGTGGACATTGAGGTCCTGGCGCACACCGACTACCTCGTCGGCTCGCTCAACTCAGGCCTGCCGCACCTGATCGAGGCGCGCGAGCCTCCCGGCGGCTGCCCGGGCGGCCCCGGTCGCTCGCCCATACGGCGCCGGTGCAGGGCGCATGGCCATGCATGGCTCAGGAGCCCGCCGCACCGCGTGGGCACGTTGCTGCTCGTTTGGAGTCACGCTGGCCGTTCCCGGGCCTTCTGTCCAGCACGGTGGCAGGCTGTTGGCATGCACACTGCAGCTCTGGGCCGCTACAACCCGGTAGCCGTGTCGCGCTGACGGGATCACTCACTTGCAGGTGCTCCGGTACGCGCTGTACGGCAAGGCGCGCAACACGTTCGCGGACGCGAGCGCCGCGCACTATGACTGGGCGTCCAAGATCCGCGCCCTGTTCCCGCGGAACCGGCGGCCTGCGAGCGGACGCGAGAGGCGGTACTGGGGCGACGCGGCTCCGCGCCTGCGCAGCCTCGCCGAGCGGCTCTGGGGCGCCGCGACCTGACGGGGTGTACGTGGGTCTGAGGTGCGGCACATGTGCAGGGCATGTGACACAGCAGGATGACATTTGATCTTTCCGCGCTCTGATGTGTGGGCCCGCATGGGGTCGCGGCCCTCTGTGGTAGAGCAGACATGGCTGGTGGTAGCAGTAGGCACGGGTCAACTTGAGTGTGGGTCAACTTGAGTAGGTTTCATGTTTATTCTTGTGCCACTTCTTGGGAGCCGTCAGCCCGTTGTGCTCCGTTTCAGGGGTCTGTGCTGGAGCTGCCATGTACGGTCCTGATTCTTTGTGTGCGACACGCGACGCGTGAGGCGTAATGTATCATGTGCCACCAACCGCAGCGTCACTAGGACAGCTCGAGTTCTTATGCGCACACCTCTGCTTTGGTGCTTTGCATGCAGAGCAGCGCTAGCTATCTGTGCTGTTGTGTCCAGCTCCCTTTGTTGCGTGGGGCGTCTGCAAAAGACTGAGATCGCCTCCCACAAGAGTGCCAGCTTGCCAGCTTGCCGCCCTTGGAAAATCCGAAGGTCAGCGCACTTGCAAAGAGGTCACATAGCACTCTGGTATAGGCCAACCTGACACATGGCACGCTCCGCAAGTGGCCCTCAAACTCCTTTGTTACACCGCTTCAACAGAGAACTGAGCCGCAAGCTGAGCAGGCCACCGCATGCCAGCTGATGATCCGAGTGCAGCAGATGCCGCATCAGCTGGGACGGGTGCCTGAACCGTGCCCCAGCTCACCCAAGGAGGTCCGTGCTAAGCACACTGCGTGTGAAAAAACAATGCATGCGACCACTCAACAACATATGTTTTGGCCAGCAAGGCAACAAGTCAGCCTGCTAACACACCGTGAGCGACATTTCTCTTCTCAGGCAAACAGGGCGCATTGATACCAGCTGATCAGAACACCTTGGACATCTCAGAGCAGTTGGTTGCTGGATCACGGCAGACTAAGCTTACGACTGAATACATTCTTCCTGGCTACCGCTACACACGCAACACAGAGCCGGCCCTTGCCGCCTGCTCAGAGCTTGCCGCAGCACACTGGTCTGATAGCAATTTTCTTCACTCAGCCCAAGCGACACGGGCTCGGCGCAAGAGCTTTGCGACAGGGCACCCTGTAGCGCGCTGCCCCCAACAAAAGCGCGGCTCTGCCGGCCTGGGTTATCACTCTTTGGGGACGCCGACGATGGGGGCGGTGACGCGCTGGATCGCCGCCAGGAGCTTCTTGCGCTCTCCGGCGGTGATGCCGCGCTTCTTGATGCCTGCGCAAGTGCGAAGTGGGGGACCACTTAGCACAGCAGTGGCACAAACCTAGCGCTTCACACACAGGGAATGCGGCCGACCTTCCATGCCGTACGCAGCGCCGGACGCGTACGAGGACCCGCCCCGGTTGCCGGCCGTGCTCTCCTGCGAGGGGATGGAGACCTTGGCGCTCGCCCTGTCCGCCACCGCGAGGCCTGCGGTCGCGGGTCAACTCAGCGCCTCGCGAGCTCTTGGCAGCAGGGACCTCGCGCAGCGCTGTCAGATCGCTGCAGACGGGCGCACCGGAGAAGAGGGCAGCGGCCAGCGCCGTGCGCCGGGTCACCACCGCCGCATGGGGAGGCAGCGCCTTGGCGGCGGCATGGGCAGCCACAGCCTGCGCCCGCAACGACGTGAGGGGCTGCCCTGCAGCAGGACACCGCTGCATGCGGCTTGTGCGTCACAGCATTGGGCAGTGACGCGAGCGGGGCTCAGCGCACCGGGGTCTGAGGCAACGTTGTGATTGCCATGGTCGCAGCTAGCAAAGGCACGTCTTATTGTCTCAGGAGCGGCGATTGCCTTTATCTGTTGGGATCATTTCCAGAAACCTACCGTATACCTGCCCGAATTCGAACGTTATAGTTCTCCAGTTCCCGCCTCTTACGTGCTGAACAGGCGGTGACGGCCGGGCGCTGTCGGCAAGGCGCCGTGCCCCACCAGGTCCCGGAGCATGCAGGCGGCATGACCAGGCCGAGCGCGGTCACGCTCGCCGCGGCGTGCTGCGCGCTTCTCTGCTGCGCGGCGCAGGCGCAGGCAGGCCGCCGCCTGCACGAGGAGGAGCCGTACAGGGACCTGGAGCCTGAGTTTGACACATGCAATGGTGCGCTGCGCGCCCGCGCGAGCGCTGGTGCCTCCCCGGCGCGCGCGGGGCGCCCAGCCCGCCCGGCCGCGCCCGCAGGCGTCAAGTACGAGGAGCAGGGCTGGTACCAGCTGGAGGTGCCGACGCACAAGCGCGCGCCGGTCGCGGCGCTGCAGGAGGTAGCCGCGCTTGCGCCGCTCCTGAACGCTTCCGCGCCGGAGGTGGGCCGCCTCCCGCACCGCGCCCCAGCACCCTCCAGACGCCTGCACAGACGGCCGGCCGGCCCCCTTTGCAGCCGCGGCTGAGCGGCGGCGGGCGGCGGGCGCGTCCAGGGCGCGCCGGTGGACACCACGGCGCTGCTGGAGCGCCTGTTTGAGCAGCCGCTGCGCCTGGACGCAGGCGACCTCGCCCGCTCGGTCAGCCACGCGGGCGACGGCAGCCGCCTGCGCCGCGCGCTGGGCAAGCTCCTGCGCGGTGCGGCCCCGCCCCGGCGGCATCCACTTGCCGCTTGACACGCCGCGACCCGGCCTGGCCTACTCCAGCTCTTGACCGTGTGCTGCGCAGATGCACGTGAGCTTCGCCCTGCATCGCCCCCACCGTGCAGCAGGCCAGGAGATTCCATAGGCATGGGGCGCGCGCAGGCGAGGCTATATCAGCGGTCATCCTCGGCGGCTCGATCGACATCGGGGCGGACCTTGATACGACGCACGACGCCTACTTTGTGCGCCCCCGGCGGGCAGACCAGAATACAGTAGGGCGCGGGGCGCTGGTCATGGCTCACCGGGAAAGCAGCTGGCAGTGCAAATGCTGCTTGTACTATAAATCAGACTCTGCCAGGTATGAAAATGTCAGACCAAACTACCAGCCTGCTCTTGAGGCCTTCCCGGAGTTGCTTTGGCCACCAGAGCTAGTTCGGGACTCCTCTCGTCTCACACGCGGCGCCGGCGGCGCGAGCGGGCGCGCTGACGCGCGCGCGCGCGCAGGCGCACGTCAGCGACTGGATCGCGCAGACCTTCCCGCCCGCCGACGGCGCGCAGCACAAGTTCTTCAACGGCGCGCGCGCCTCGACAGGCTCGCCCTACTTTGCCAGGCGCGCCCGCCTTTCAGGTTTTTGGGGCCGCGCAGGCATGCAGCTTGGCGGGGCATGCGTGCTGGGGGGCCCGCCTGGCACGACGAGGCTGACAGCAGCGATGTGCGGGGGGCGCGCAGCTGCCTGCAGGTGCCCAACGGAGACATTGACGGGCAGCTGCTGGATCACGACCGCAAAGCTGCGCGGACGGCAGCCGTCGGCGGCGCGCCGGCCCGCTTAGGGAAGGGGGGCACGAGCGGGGGCTGGGGCGGCGGCGCGAGCATGCATGCGGTGCGCGTGCGGCTTAACGAGGGCTGGCACCCTGCGCTGCCGAAGGCGGCCATGCTCACGGCCGCCCGCTCTATCCTGCCTTGCCAGCGCCGCAGAGTGGCTCGCCTGCGCCAGCATGCTCGCGCCTCGTCTGTGCTGCTGCAGCCTGCATCGCCGCGCGGCCTTGCTGAGCTGCACGTGCGCGGGGTCTGCCGATCGCGCGATGCCCACCCGCACGGCGCCGCAGGTACTCCTGGAGTTTGACGTCAATGACGGCGTGCAGACGCCGTGGATGAATAATGGGCACAGGCGCGCCCCGGCGGCCCGCCCGCGCCGTGGACCATAAAAGTCACCAGGCCTTCCGATGTGTGGGGGCAGAAAGAAACGTATGGGGCGCCCGGCTCGCGCAGGCGCTCGCTGGAGGTGCTGATGCGCAAGCTGCTGCAGTACCCCAACCGCCCGGCCGTCATCTACATGCACTTTTGGAGCCCCAGCATGAACCAGGGCCAGCGCTCCTTCTGGTGCGCGCCCGGCCCCGCCGCCTGGCCCCGCCGCCCGGCCCCGCCGCCTGGCCCCGCCGCCCGGCCCAGGCCCGAACAGGCCACCCCTCGCCGCCTCCCGCAGCTTGCCCATGCGTGTGCAGGGTCTCAGTAACAGGCAGCCTTCGTGCTCGAGTCACACAAAAGCCCTCCGCGTACGGAACACACCAGCGTGCAAACCCTGCCCGGCCTCGCCTGGCAGATCTGGCTAGGAGTGCCCGCTGGGGCTGAGGGGCGTGCGCGCCGCATGAGCCGCGCGGCGCAGCCGATGTCGGGACTGCTGGCGCTGCAGGGTTGGGGACAGCCGGCAGGGGCGGGCCGGGGCTGAGCGGCATGCATGCACGCCGCAGGAACCACACGGTGCAGCCGGAGTCAGGCCTGCTGGCGGCGTACTACGGCCTGCCGGCGCTGTCGGTGCGCGACGCGCTGTTCCACCGCTGGGCGCGCAACGAGCCGGGCTTCCGCAGCCGCGACTTCATGTGCAACCTGAACCACCCCAACTACCTGGGCCACCAGTGCGCGCCCTGCCCTAGCCCTACCCCTAACATTATTTTGAATCACCTGGGCCCCAACCAGTGCGCGGCCGCTGCCCGCGCCCGCCGCGGTGGGGGTGGCAGCGGCCCAGGCTGTGCTGCGCTCGCACCCGCCTCCTCCATGCGGCTGCAATTCACCTTGCTCCAGGGCTGACGCCTCTCGTGTGCGGCCCAACCAAGGGGTGCAGGGTTCGCAAACCGCACGCGGCTGCGCTTCTGCATTGTGTGACCACCCTGAACTGCCCTGACACTGGACACTCGGAGGGCTTGCACTGAATCCTATCATGTACCCTTTGCATATCCTGACCCTGACCCTGACCCTGACCTGAGCCATGCACCGTGGCGCGGCAGGTACATGGCGGACATGGTGATCGGGTACCTGCAGAACATGCTGGCGGCCGCGGCGCTCTTCCCGCCGGCCGCCGCGGACGAGGCGGCGGCCGCGGCGGCGCTGCCGGAGCCCATGCTGCCGGGCAACCACGAGAGCCTCGGCGTGGCCTGCCTGCACGACGCCGCGCTGCGGGACGCGGCGACCAAGGGCGAGGCCGGGGTGCGGCCGCCCCCATGCGGATGGAACTGTTGCCTGGCGCGCGTGCAGCTGAGCGCCGCGCTGCAGTGCTCGGACGCGCCCGGCGGCTCCAGCGCCTCAGGCCACATGCTTGCACTGCTGGTTCGCGCATCCTTAGATAGCCGCGCTTCGCGAGCGCGTGGGCCTCGCCACACGACGTATTTATGCGGGACCTGCACCCGCCGCCGTGGCGGCGCGCCCCAAAACTCCCACGCGCGCGTGCAGGGCTTCGAGTGGGTGGACGACCTCACGCACTACGGCGCGCACCGCTGGGGATGGTCCAGCTCCAAGCCGGGCGACGTGCTGGAGATCAAGGTGCGGCACCCTGCGCCTAAGCAGCCCTAGGTCGCTGACACAGGCAATTACCTAGGAAGCCTGGGGGCGCCAGAGGGCGCGCACTCGGAGCCTATCCTTTTCAGGGCGACCCGCTCGTCGCTTGCTCACAGAGCGCGCCTCAGCGCCCGGCTGCACACATGCGCGGTGCGCGAACGTCAGCGGCTCGGCGTGCTGTGCGCGACGCGCGTGTTGCGGCCGCCAGAGCACGTCCAGCTAGGGCTGCCGTGCAGCGCAGCTTCCTGCCATGAGGCGCACCGCACACCACATGTCCAGGAAGCAGGCCACACCTGTGGAAGAATAGGGTCAAAGTCCCCTTATCCTAACCGCTTACTTCCCGGCTGCGCAGATGGACACGCGCAACCCGATGCTGGCCAGCCCCAGCATGCGCGTGGTGCTCGGCCTGGGCGTGCTGATGAGCTACGAGGGCATGGGCACGGGCACGCTGGAGTGCACGCGCGGCTGCCACTGCGCGGCCACGCCGCTCGACTGCCACTGGCAGAACCCTATGTCAATCAAGGCGCGCCGCCGGCCCCGCTGCGGCTGCACGTGCGCTGCGTCCCTGCGCGACGCCTGAAGCACGTCCTCGCGCCCGCCTGCGCCGCGCCGAGCAGCAGCTACGCATCAGGGTTTCTTCTTGTTGCTCGCTCGCGCCGCTCCAGAGAGCGCGTGCAGATGTGAAGACGCTGAGCCCAGCCGGCGGCGCGGCGCGCGCAGGAGTGGTGGCATGTGCGGGTCAGCCAGTCGTCGGAGTGTGTGCTGCGCCTGACCAACGAGCCAGCAACGAGCTCCGGCGGTGCGTACCCCGGCCGCGCCTGCGCCCTGTGCCGGCCGGCGGCGCGCAGGCGGCGCCGCCGCAGGGCCGCGCCCGGCGGCCCGGCCGTCGTCGGCCAGCCTGCGGCGTCCGCGCCCGCTCGCCCGCCGCGGTCACACTCCTGCACATGCTGCCCCGCAGGCGCTGCTGGCCTCGCAGCTCGCTAGCGTTAAAAAAAACCCATATCCTATCCTATCCTGGCTCGCAGGGGGGGTGCACGCGGCTCATGCACGTGGGGCATGACACCCCCCCCCCCCCCGCAGCTTGGGCCCGCGCTTACCCTGGCAGCCCGGGTCAGAATAGGGCGCGGCCGCGCAGGGCACCGCCTGAAGCTGGAGGCGCTGACGGTGCGACCGCTGGGCGTGGACGCGCTGGGCCTGGACACCGGCGATGGCAGCGAGTATGCGACGCACACGCACTACCGCAACCGCACCTCCCTGTACGGCGCGGGCGTGGCCGGCTGGCGCGACGGGCAGCCGCGCGCGCGCGCCGGCAGCTGAGCCCCGGTGCCGCCGCGCCGGCCGCGGCGGCGGCGGCACGTGGCTTTCCTGGCTGCGTCGCGGGGCCGAGTCACCATGCTGCGGCACTCGTGACGCATGCGCACGTGAGGCACGCGCGCGTGCTTCACCATGCCGCAGCATGAGCAAGAGCGTCTCACAGTCCTCACGACGGCCCCATGCGGGTTGGGCGCCGCTGTACCTGTGCCTCCTATCATTATAAGCTCTACCACCCTCCGCTCTGCCGCTTTCCTGTAGCTTTTCTTGTAGCTTTTCCTTGTGCGTGCTGCTTGTGGCCAGAGAAGCAGGCCCGCTTGTAGGCGCGCCAATTCTTCGCCCCGCTCCTTGCTCGCTTCTCGGTCCTGCTGTGAAGGCGGCAGGAGTTGCCAGTCCCTCTGGCGTGCGCGCATGCATGCGCGCGGGTCGGCCATGCTGGCGCGCGCAGCCCGTGCATGCTCTGCGGCATGCGCAGGTCTACCTACTCGCTTGGCAGGCTGTTGGGCGCTTTGCAAGACACCGGCACCTGCCTCGGGGTTGCGTGGGGTTGCGTGGGGGCCGCATGTAGGATATTGGGCGCGCTTGGGACGAGCATGTACGGTTTTGGCCAGCCGGACCCGAGCGCACAAGCGCGCTTGCGGCTGTTGTGCACCAGGGCGCGTCGCGTTTGATGCGGCGCTGCTGCAGCGGACCCATTTTATTGAGCGGTTGGCGCTCTTCTGGCGGGCTGGCAGGTTTGCTGCGCTGGGGTTGCGCGAGGGCGGTGTGCAATCCCCTCATTTTCATGCAGGCCAGGCGCTGGCAGGTTCCCTGCGCCGGGCCTGCGCTCTGCTTTGGTAGGTCCACGCATAATGTGGAGTTGGCTTTCTCTCTTGGCTTTCACATGCGTTTATCTTCCCGGCTATTTTGGCGGCGTCGCATACGACCCATGGGTGCATGTATGGCACCCTGCGAGGGCTAGGGGCAGTGGCACCGTCACATTGCATGTGCCTCGCGGCTACTGTGAGAGTGGCTTCGACCAACTCAGGCGCGACACCGCGCAGATCCTATCGCCGCAGCTCAGCAGGGCACAGTCCGGCAAGCTGCCCAACATGCACAGCCTGCCGCGCGCGGCCCCCGGAGGGGCCAAGCCCAGAACTACCCTAGCCTGCAGCACGGCTGCAAGCGGGGCGCGGCACGCCAAGCCCTGAAACCACCCAAACCTAGCCCGCCGCGTGCGCAAGCCGCGCCGGCGTCAGCAAGCCCAGCGGACCCAGCGCATCCAGGCCGCGGAGCAGCTCTCAATTGCGAGCGCGACGGCGCGATAAGCCCTAATACCACCATCAACTAACCCGCCGCATGCGCGGGCCGCGCCGGCGTCAGCAGGCCCAGCGGCCCCAGCGCGTCCAGGCGGCGGTGCAGCTCGGCCGCGAGGCCGGCGCGCGGCACCTCCGCCTCGCGCGTCTCCTTGGGCTCGCGCATCGCGATCAGGTTGACCACCGGCGGCTCCTGCGCGCGCGGCTCTGGCCTTCTCAGCCCTCTTGTCCCTTTGAGGGATAGCGGCCCCAGCCGCTCCTCCTCCGCGCCCGCGGTTGCGACGCGCGCGCTCAGCACACACCCATGTCCTCTCATGCTGCCGACGCTGCGATGCACTGCAGAGACTTGTACACCATTGCATCAATGGCAATGTCGCTCGACGCGGCGGACGCGCCGCGGGCGCGCAGTGCCCGCGACGAAGCGATTTCCGTCGCAGTCCAGCAACGAGCCGAGAGCCGAGGCTCCGCCGCGCCTCTCGAGCACCAGCACTCACATGTGCGCGCCGGTCCGCGCTGGGCGCGCCCTTGGCGCCCAGGCGCTGCACCTTGGCAAGGGTTAGGGCTAGGGTTAGGGCAGCCTTCAGCCGCGCCTTGGCGAGCTCCTGGTCGCCGAAGAAGGCGAGGAAGGGGATGCCGCGCTCCTCGGCGTCCGCCAGCCGCTCGCGCAGGTTGTCCTTCTCCTTCAGCCTGCGCGCGAGGCGCGCCCCGCGGCTCACAACCTAACCCCACCCATGCCCTCGGCGCAGGTTGTCCTTCTCCTTCAGCCTGCGCGGCCGGCGCGCCCCGCGGCTCACAACCTAACCCCATCCCAGGCCCTCGGCGCAGGTTGTCCTTCTCCTTCAGCCTGCGCGCGCGGCGTGCGCGCGCCTCATGCCCCCATGCCCTAGGCGCATGGGCGTCATATGAGTGCTGGCCGCAATGAGTTGGTATGGGGAGCTGGGTGCGCGCGGCCGTCAGGTGCCACAGGCCACGGCTGCTCGGACAGCGCGGTCGGCGGCAGGTTCGCTGGAGCCGGCGGCGGGCGCCCATCCCCCGCTCCTGTCATGCAGGCGCACCAAACACTCCTGGCCACGCAAGCAAGCGAAGGCGCGCGATACGGGTCGGCGCGCGCCCACGCGCCCGAGCTGCGGGCGGGGCCGCGCACCCATACTCGACCGCGAGCCCGGCGGCGGTCAGCTCGGCGGCCAGCTCCATGCGGTCCTCCTGCAGCTCGCGCCGGCCCGCCGACACCACGAGCACCTGCTCGCCGCGCGCGCATCACCTAGGGTGTTTCCAGGGCTTGTCGCGGACACCGCAAGCACCTGCTCGCCGCGCGCGCAGGGCGAGCACATGCAGCGCGCGCCCCGGGTGCCTGCCCTGCACACTCCGCGTCATGCCAAATATGGCGTTGTTAGGGCGGCCCGCGCCTGCGTGTGCGACTCCCGGATGCGGCAGCCGCGCTCGGCGGCGCGCGCCAGCAGCTGCGCCTCCAGGATGGCAAACACGCGCTCCACGCCAATGCTGACGCCCACCGCCGGCACCGGCGTGCTGCCGAACATGCCCACCAGGCCGTCGTACCTGCGCCGCGCGTTGGGGTTAGGGCTAGGGTTAGGGCAATGCTGACGCCAGCCGCCGGCACCGGTGTGCTGCCGAACCTGCCAGCCATGCCGTTGTGCCTGCGCGGCGTGGGCGCCCTGGGCGCCCCGGATGCGGGGCGCTGTGAACGCCGGCGCGTCGATGCGCGAGCGCCCCCGCTGCGGCGCACGACTCCGGTAGACGGCGCAAGCGTGCTGGCTCCCGTGCGAGCGGCCGCGGCAGGACATCAAACTGCTCCCGGGCAATACAAAGCCATGCGACCACGCGCCAACATGAACAGGCGCAGGACGTCCGGCCGCGCCGGGCAGCGCCGCACACCCCAGCCGCCGCACTGCGGCATGCACCCCTGCGGCCGAGGCCCAGCGCGGGCGGCCGGGCGCGCGCCGGCCGCCGGCCGCGACGGAGCCGACGTGCGCGCCCTCCAGCACCGCCTCGTAGATCACGCCGGTGTAGTAGTCCAGCCCGCGCGCCAGGCTGAGGTCGAACGCGACCGCGCCCAGCGCGCCCTTGCGGCGCAGCTTGCGGAACAGCGCGCGCAGGTCGCCCAGCGCGGCCGCCGCGTCCGCGTCGCCCGCCAGCGCGTGGTCTGCGCGCCGCGCGCGCCCGCGGTCAGAGCTGCCGGATTTTTTCTGCCTCGCTGCGGTGGAGCGCGGCGCGCGCGCCAGCGCGCGCGCAGGTCGGAGCGGCAGGCGCGGGCGCTGGCGCCCGGCGCGCGCGCCCCCTCGCCCGTGATGGCGGCGGCCGCGCGGCGGCGTACCAGGCTGGAGCGGCCTGGCTGCGCAGCTGCGCCGCGGGCGGGGGGGCGTGCTGCTTCTGCGCTGGACCGCAAGATATACATCACCCAGCTGGAGCCTGGGCAAGGGCGGGCGGGCGCGCGCCGGGCGCGCTGAGGCGCTCGAGCAGCCCGTCGGGCTCGCCGGGCGCGCAGGCGTGGTCCGCGCCGGTAACGTACGGCGCGATGCGGTCCGCCACCTGCGCGGCGGCGCGGGGCTCGCTCACGGGCGCCGCGCCGGCTGTACGAATGCTGCGGTGCTGGACTGTGTCATAACATGCACTCCAAATATGTCATGACATAGTCCAGCACCGCAGCATTCGTACAGGCAATCCAGCGCGCGAGCTAGCAGGGACCCGCCCGCGGCCCTGCCGAGGTGGGTGGACGCCGGCCGGCGCTCGGCCAGGCGCACTGCAGGCGCTAGTGAAAAAGTGGCCCAGGCGCAAGAGCAGACAGCGCGGCAGCTCGGCCCCTGAGGCAACTGTCATTCTGGTCGATCTACGCAGCACAGGTGCCCTAAGACGGGCGGGGGGGGCCCGCAGCGGCGGCGCCTGTGTTGCGCGAGCGAGGCGGCCAGAGGCGCACGGGAGCTCGGCCGCGCGGCGGCTGAGCGGCGCGCGCGCCGCGCGCGCGCGCCCGCAGCGGGCTGCACTGGGCGTGCGTGAGATGATCGGCGGGTGCGGATACTGCTTTGCACTTGAGGTGGATCCTGGTGAGGGACCTTAAGGATGACATCTCTCAAGCCATCTGTCAAGCCAATAGCCTGGGATGGTGCGTGCATGGTAGGGTTATAGTAGGGTATGGTTAGGATTAGGGTGCGCGCCTCGGGGGACAGGCCCTTCTGGTCGACCATCTCGGCGCGCACGGCTGCCCAGGGCTCCTTGTCCAGCTTGTCGATGGCGGAGCAGATGGGCCGGAACTTGGCCGCCGGCACGCCGCACACGCGCATCATCGCGTCCAGCAGCCGCCGGTGGTTGAGCTTGATGCGGAAGCGCCCGATGTCCAGCGTCCCCAGCGCCTCGGCCAGCACCTGCACGCGCGCGTGGCCCGCGCTTCACCGCAGCGCCTGCGCGCGCGCGGCGCAGCGCTCCGCCGCAGCGCCGCCGCCAGCGCCTGCCTGCGTTTGCGGCGCCGCGCTCAACAAATCCAACAGGAGCGGCCGCGGGTTTCTGCTTGCCATGCTCGCCTCCCGCCGGACTCGGGTCGCCGGCAACTCCGGTCCCGAAAGGGGGCCGGGCTGAGGGCCGGCGCCATGCGTGCGCTGTTCACGCCGCAGGGAGAGCCTCCATCACTGAGCAGACTCCACAAACAGCGTGGAGGAATGGGGGAATGCCGCGCAGCGGCTTGAGGGGGCGGGGCGTGGGTGCGCACGCTGACGACCTCGGCGTCGGCGGCCATGCCCGGGTACGCGCCCGCGATGTCCAGGTCGCACTGGAAGAACTCGCGCATGCGCCCGCGTGCCACCTGCGCGCGGCCCCCAGCCGCGGCCTGGGGGTAGGGTAGAGTATGGCCGCCCGCGCGCAGCTCAGCCGCGGCGTCAGCAAAGAGGTTGAGGCGGCTTTGGCTCAGGGTAGGGTACAGCCATCTGCCCAATCTTCGCGGTCCGGGCGCCCGTGCGCCACGCAGGCACGCAGCGTCTGCGGCTCCCAGCAGCGCGCGGCCGCGCCGGCCCCGGGGCGCCCCGGGGCGCGCCGGGCGCGCGCCTGCGGCTGGTCGCGGCGCCAGACGGGGCCGATCTGGTAGCGCATGATGTTGCCGGCGGAGTGCAGCGCCATGAAGCGCGCGAACGGCACCGTCAGGTCGTAGCGCAGGCTCAGCGCCTCCCCGCCTGGCGCTCAGGCGCCGCCTCAGCTCCGCCACGCCGAGCACGACACAGGCGCAGCAACGCTCGCCGCGACGGCGTGCGGCGGCTTTTGCCCGCGCTCGCCGTCCCAGGGAATGCGCGCGCGCCACGCTTCACGCTGCTGGCATGGCCTGGCAACGCCCCCCGGAGTGTACGCGCGACACGCCGGTCACCGTGCGTGCTCAACAGGGTGATCCCGCTCTTGCAGGTCAACTCTACATCTTTGGGGTGACCTGCTTTGTGCACGCGACCTTGCACGTGCATGCCAGTGGCGGGCGACCAGCGGGGGTCGGGTCGAGCACATGCGGTCGCAGTGACAGGGCGCCCGGAGCGCAGAGCCGGCGCCGCGCGCGCACCCTGGTCCGCCAGGTCATAGATCAGCTTGCTGTCCTCGCCGTACTTGCCGGTCAGCGTCTCGCGCAGCTCGAATGCGGGCGTCGCGATCGTCTTGGCGCCGCGCCGCTTGAACACGGCCTCGATCAGGCCGAAGATGTGCTGCCGCACGAACATCTGCGCCGGCGTGAAGTCGCGCGTGCCCTTGGCAATCTTGGGCAGCCGCTGCGGCGCGTTGGCCTCCAGCGCGTCGCGCAGCGCGCCGACCGCGCCGGCCAGGCCGGGCGCGTTCGCGCCCAGCGCGGCGCGCGCCGCCTGGCGCGCCGTGCGCGCGATCAGGGCTTTGCGCGAGGGGTTTCTGATCGCACGATGTGATTCAGGGTCTCACAACCCCCCAAAACAAACCATGAGGCAGGCGCGCGCAGGGTTCTCGCGCCTCCTGGCAGCTGCGCGCGCCGGCACGCAGTGCGCCGTGGCGGCTGCGCAGCGCACGGGGCGGGCGTGCGCGCGCTGGGGCCGCGCGACACCGGCCGAGTCCGTGCACGCACCTCGAGCGCGGGCAGGGCCGCGGCGCCCGCCTCCTCCAGGTACGCGCGCAGCAGCGCCGTCCCGCGGCCCAGCTGCGGGCGCGCTGCACGCGCGCACCAGGCGGCGCCCCTCACGCGCCGCGCGTGCAGGCGGCGCGGCCGCGCGCTGCATGCAGGCACGGCCCAGCGGGTCGCGTACAGGCAGCCGAGTCGGGGCGACCCTGGTTCACGGGGGGCCCACGCCACCGTCACTGAGCCTCGCGGGAGCGCGCACGGGCGCAGCAGTAACCCTAAACCTACACCCGAGTGCCAGCCCCGCGCGCCCGCACCGGCGTTCTTCTTCTTCTTCTCCGCCTTCCGCGGCCCCGCGCCGTCCTCCGGCGCGCCGCCGCCGTCGGCCGCGCCCGCGGGCGCCGGCTCCGCCGCCAGCGCGCCGGCCTCGCCAACGCGCAGCAGCTCCAGCGCGGCCGCGGCCTCGGCCGCCGCGGCCTCCCGGGCGGCCGCCAGCGCGGCGGCCGCCGCCAGCGCGGCGCCCAGCAGCGGCGGCGCCGCGCCCAGGTCGGCGTCTAGCGCGGCGCCGGCGCCGGCCGCCGCGACGCAGCCGGTCGCCAGCGTATCGACCGCGCGCGCGCGCAGCTCCTGCCGCGCGGCGCCGCAGTTCAGCCGGCTGGGCGGCGCCTGGGCGCGCATCGGAGTGGCCGATCTGCCGTTAGGCGCCACACGGACAACCCCTCGCATAGTGGCCGGCGGGTCCATCTGTTTGCAGGCGCCCACGTCGGAGCACGCCGCCGCGGCGCATCGGGCCACGCGTCAGGGCCGGGGCGCGGGGCGCGCGGCGCCGGGCGGGCGCACACCGGCGCGCCTGGCAGCTGCGCGGCGGCCGCGCCGCTGCGCTCCAGGCTGAGCGCGGCGACGCGCAGCAGCGCGCGCGCGGCCGCCTGCAGCGCCGCCGCCGCCTCGGCCGCCGGCGCCTCCGACGGCCGGCCCGGCGGCGGCGCGGGCGCCGCCAGCACCGCCCTGACCGCCGCCGCGGCCGCCGCGAGCGCCGCATCCAGCGCGCCGTGCTCCTGGGCGGCGGCGCGCGGCCCACTGCTGTCAGCCCGGCAAGCTCTTGTGCGCAGCTGCATGAGGTCCGAGAGCCGGACCCATGGCGTCGCCGGACGGCGCCGTCCTGGCGCAGGCAAGCCAGCACGGCGCCCCTCGGCACACGGGGCGTCCGAGCGCGCCCGCAACGCGCCCGGCGGGCGCTGGTGCCACGACTCTGCCCCAGCCCAGACACGGTGCGCGTCAGGGCGCGCCTGCGGCACCCGCAGCACGCATGGCAGCGCGCCGGCGCCGCCGCGGCGCGCGTTGATGCGTGTGGAGCCCTCCAGCAGGCCGCGCACGTCAGTCGCCGCGGCCGCCGCCGCCGCCGAGCGGCCGCCGCCCTCCGCCTCGCCGAGCGCCCTCACCTGTGCGCGCGCAGCCGGGTGGGCGCCAGCGCGCGCGGGCACGAGCGTGCCGTGCAGCAGGCGGCGCTCCAGCCTGACCCTCTGGCACCCCCATGGGCGACCCCTACGTATGCGGCCGCGCACGAGGCAGCCGGCAGCGCGGCGCCGTGCGCGCGCACACTGCCAGCATGCACGTGGCAGCATGCTCAAGCCTGGCCCGCGCCGGCCCCCGCGCAGGCCAGGCGCGAGCGCCGAGGCCGCGCCGGCCCTGCCGCAGCGCCAGGCCGTGCCCACGCGCGCCCCACACATCGCCAGGCAGCACCGCAGCGGGGAGCACGGGCGGCGCCGGCGCCGCGCACATCGGCCTGCAGCGCGTCGGCGCTCAGCGCGGCGACGGCGGTCAGCGCGAGCGCCAGCCGCCGTGCGCCGCCCACCGCCAGCGCGGCCACGCCCGCGCCGGCCGCCACGCCGGCCGCCAGCGCGCCGCGCTCCGCCGCCGTCACGCCCGGCGCCGCCACGCCCGCGCGCGCCAGCTCGGGTGCGAGTGGCGCCACGGCGCCGCCGCGCGCGTCCGCCGGCGGCAGCGCGTGGCCCCTGCCCGCCGCCGCGTCGGCCAGCGCGTCCATGCAGGCCGCGTCGGCGCCCGCTGCCGGCAGCGCCGGCGCGGCGCCCGCGTTCAGCAGCGCGGCCAGGAACTCGAGCAGCGCGGGCCGCGCCCCGCTGCCGCCGGCGGCCAGCGCGGCGGCGGCGGCGGCGACTGCCGCGCGCGCCTGCGGCCGGCTGAGCGCCGGCGCCGGTGCCGGCGCCGCGGCGGCCGGCGCGGGCTCCAGCACCACCGCGTCCGGCTTGGGCGATGCCTTCTTCATGCTCTGCAGCGCGGCGCCGTCCAGCTCCACGCGAGCGCCTGCGCATCCATCAGCGCACGCTCTGCCCTTTGGCACACGTGATGCCCAGCTGGAAAGCTGCAGACAGCATAGCGGCCGCACTGGACGACACATCTGCGGCAGGCACAACGCTTTTGCGCACCGGCGGCAATGCTGCAGAGCCCATCGAGGCTGATGGCCCCACCGACGCCGCCAATTCGCACTGCTGGCGCCATTTGGGCTGCCGGGCACTGCGCCCGGGACTGCTCCGCGAAGAGGCTCGACTGACTCACATTCGCTTGCTGCTTTGGACCAGGCCAGCGCATGCGGGCCAGATCCGGGGGCCTCGAGAGGCCATGCATGCTGGGGGACATGTGTCATGCATGCATATGCCAACAGAAGTCATGTCCAAAGACGGTCGTTGGCTGCATCTTGCCCCTCAGCCGGCTAAAAAGACGGTGCACCATGTCGTTGAGTTCGACTCATGGTGCTATTCCAAACGTCACTTTACAGGAAAGAGCGGGGGAAAGGTGCTTACAGGCAGACCTGCACGATTTAGGGCAGTGCACAGGGCCCTCACGGATGTCACAGACCACTCACCATTGACCCAGCAGAGAGGTGCGGAAGCACTTAAAGCCTTGACAGCCGTGTTGCAGTGCGCCGGGCCCATGGCGCTGAATGCATGCAGAGCCAGTGAGAGCCTTGGCATGTCCGGGTCTGCAGCACGCAGGCAGAAACAACTCGAGAGCCTCGCACCGCACTCAGCCCCTGTCCGCCGCTTGCATGCGCTCGCTGCTTGGCGCCCCGCCGCCGCGCGCGTCCCCAGACGCGCGCGCAGCACCGGTCACCGCCTGCGGAAGCGGCCCCACCTCCGCGCCGCCCTCTGCTGCCGCCTGTGCAGCGCCGACCAGGGCACCCCCTGCGCCCCGGCCGGTGCCCTGCTGCACCGTCCGCGAGCCTGCCCGGCCGCCAGGCTCGGCGGGACGGCTCTGCTCCGCCGCGGACGCTGCCGGCGGCGCCGCCACGGAGTCCGGGCCCGCTCCTGCCCCGGCGCCTCTCAAGCCCTCCCGCCCCGGCGGCGCCGGCTGCCGCGGCTCTGCGGCGCGCCTGGGCACGCCGCGGCTGCGCAGCCAGGCCTGCTGAGGCGATGCGCGGGCCGAGGCGGGCCGGCCGCCCGCGTCCCCGCTCCGCCCCGGCGCTCCCTGGGCAGCGCCGCCGCCCGCAGCGCCGCCCAGCAACACAGGGGCAGCCGCGGGCGGGGGAAGCGCGCTGCCCACGGCCGCCCCGCCAAATGGGGCAGCGTGGGACGCCGCGCCCTGACAGCACTCGTCAGCACGGCCACCCGCGGCGCTGGGGCCTGCGCGAGCAGCCGCGCCGGCGCGCGCGCCACCGGCGGCCGCCCGCACGGCCAGGGGTGGGGCCCCCGGCAAGGCGGGCGCGCCCGAGCGCGGCGCCCCGGCGCCGTCCGCAGCAGCCGCGGCCGCGGCGGCGGCCGGCGCCTGGCAGGCGGCAGCGTCCCGGAGCGTCGCCGCGGCGCTCTCGGCGTCGGCCAGCATTTCGGCAACCTCAGCAATAGCGGCAGCTTCGCCGGCGGCGGCGGCGGCAGCGGTGGCGCCCACGATCGTCCGGAAGCCTGACAGGGCCGCGGCCGCGGCTGCCGCCAGGTCCGCGTCGGGGTGCTGCGCCGGCGGCAGGCGCATCAGGAGCGAGGCAGAGCTGCAGGCAGACAGGCCCGGGCAACAGGGGCTGCTGCTGCCAAGATAGGGGTAAGGTATACCTATCCTGGGTGTACGCGCGTGAGTGCGCTCGTCAGCAGACAGCTACCCGCCGCTGGCGTGCCGCTCATGCGCTCCGCTGGCAGCACATGGTCAAGGTGCACGCGGCGGCGGCCAGCAGCCGCGGCCAGATAACCAAGTTGTTGGCGACGGCTCAGCCCGCACTGCCGGGGCGCGCCTGCTGCAGCGGCGCCACGGCGGCGCCCAGCTGCGAGCGCGAGAGCAGCGCGACGGTGAGCGGCAGGGCGGCCGCGCGCCGCAGCGCGTCCGCGGCCGCAGCCGCCCAGGCGCCACCCGCGCCGGACATGGCCAGCCAGCGCACGGCCGCCGCCAGGGCCTCCAGCTCGGACAGCAAGGAGTCCCGCGCTCTGCCGGTGGGACAGAGCGGGTTTGACGTGTGGTCATGGACGTGCGGGGGTGGCGGGGTACGCTCGGGTTTGCTGCTGCGGGGCACCTCTGTGCTACACCCCATAAATAGGTGTGGCCCAGCTTAATGTCGGCCGTAGTAGCATACATCGGGTTGCAAATTTTGCATACACAGGTCTGGGAAACATACGCAGCGACAGCCTTCCCAGCAAGTGCAGGCGAGCACTCGGCCGGCCCGGGCGCTGCCAGGTGGCTCCCCCGCACGGGCCGCCGCACCTCTTGCCCGACCGCGCTCGGCCGGTCCTGGCCGCGGCGCCCGCGCGCCCCAGCGCGCCGACCGCACGCCCCTCTGCGCGCCCAGCGGCTCACGTGAACGGCGGCTTGCGCTGTTCCAGCGACAGCGCCGCGCGCCAAAATCTGACAGCTTGACGCAGCGTCTACGGCCCCGCAACCCTGAGCACGCGCTCCAGCGAAGCCATGCGCCGCTCGGGACCGCTGCGCACGGCTGCCAGCAGCACGGCGCGCCCCGTTCAGCCGCCAGCATGACAGCCTCGCGTGCGGCGTGCGCTGCGTGAGAGCGGTGCGTACCCGCAGAAGGCCCAGCGGCGGGGCTCGAAGCGCGCTGCGGCGGCAACGGCACCGCCTGCGGCTGCGGCGCCTCCGCGGCGGCCTCCGCGGCCGCTGGCCGCGGCGCGGGCGGCGCGCGCGCGTCGGGAGCGCCCGCCGGGCCGAGCACGGCGAGCGAGGGCGCGCCCACGACGCGCGCCGGCACGCCGCCTGGGGCGCCCGTGCGCACGTGAGCGCGTAGCGGTAGCGGGCGCGGCCGCCCGCGACGCGGAGCCTGCCGCGCGGCCACCGTGCACAGCCCGCCAGCAGCCCTTACCCGGCCCCTCGCTCAGGGTTCACGCTGGCGCATCCAGCACTCCCTGTAGCCGCTCCCCTCCGGGAAGAGCGGGGTGGCGAGCGGGCGCGCACCGTCTGGCGCAGCCTCGCCTCCCAGCGCGCCGCCCGCGGGCGCCGGCGGCCACAGCAGCAGCAGGCGCGCGGCCGGCGGTGGCGGCCACAGCGCCGCGCCCGCCGCGCCGGCGGGCGCAAACATACGCCAGTCCGGCCCGCCGGCGCCCTCAAAGGCCACCGCTCGTCCGCCCGACCTGGCGGCGGCGGCCAGCGCGCGCAGGCACCCCGGCAGCGGCGGCGCGACGAGCAGCGGCGCGCCGGCGGGGCCTGCGCGGGGTCAGGGTTTTGGGGCGCGCGGTCAGCGCCGCAGGCGCGCCGCATGGGCTCCGGCAGAGCCGGCAGGGGCCGTGCGGCGCATTGTGCCAAGAGCGCGGCGTGAGGAGCGGGCGCAGGCTGTGACCCCGAGCCAGCAGGCAGGCAACTGACCGACGAGCGCAGCAGGACCGAGCGAGAGGCCCTACGAGGCAGGACATGCGCGGCTGCATCAGCACCAGCGTCTGTTCTCAGCGCAGCCTGCCTCACTGCTCGCCCGCTCACTGCCTCCCCCTGGGCTTCTGGCATGCCGGCGCGCACCCGAGTCGAGCTGCGCCTGCAGGTGTGCGTTGTGCGCGACATGCAGCAGCACCGGCACGTCGACTCCGCCGCCGCCGCCGTCGGTCCGCGCTTCCCGCTCCGCCGGCGCCGGCCCTGCCTCCCCGCTGCTCGGCAGCTGCCTGCGCTTGGCCGGCCGCGCGCCCGGCGGCCGCCCGCGCCGCTTGCCGGCGCGGCGGGCGCCCGGCTCGTCGCCCGCCGGCGGCGGCTCGCGCGCCGGCGGGGCGGGCGCGGGCGCATGCTGAGACCCCGCCGCCGCCGCCTGGCGCTGCTCCTGCACAGGGCCGCTGCTGCCGGATGCCCCGACCGGCTCGCCTGGCCCGCCGTGTGGCTCCGTCGACGGCTGCGGGCGCTGGCCTGCTTCGCGCCCGGGGCTGGCATCGCCCACTGCTGCCTGCGCCGCGCCATCGAGGCAGCCGCGGCCCGGCTGGGCAGCGCCGGAGGTCGGAGGGGCGTCGCGCCCTGACGGAGACCCTGGCAGGCTAGGGTCAGGCGGCGTGGGGCGCGCGCGCTGGCAGAGCGTGCCCACGCGCAGCCGCGCCGCGACCGGCTGTCGCACTTGGGTGGCGTCATCCACCACGCGCGCGGGCGGGCCTCCGCCGTCCAGCCGCAGGCCTACGAGCTCGCGCAGGCCGGCCGCGGCCCTGCTGGGGCTCTGTGAGGAGCCCTGGCGCGGCAGGCTCCGCGCGCGGCCGCGACCCCGACCCCGCCCCCGCCCCCGGCCGCGGCCGGGCGCGCGCTGGCACCTGCCGGCCGCGTCGGCACGGCCGCCGTTGCCGCCGCCAGCGGCGGCGCCGCACGCGCCGGCAGGCGCGGCAGGCGGTGCGGGCGCGCCGGCGGCGCTGCGCTCGGCGCACGAGCAAGGCGGTAGCGCGCCGGCCGGCGCCTGGCGCCCATGCTGCTCAGGCTCCACTGGCTGCCGGGCATGGTTGCGCGCAGCACCCCGCCCTCCTGAACTCTGTCCAGGAGGGGGCCGGTCGGCCTGCGTGGGCCCTGGCGCTGCAGCTCGCTGGAGCGCCGCAGCAGGGCTGTGCGCTGCTGCTGGCGCGGCGTCCCCGGGCACAGCCTGAAGCCTGGCAGGCGCGCTCACGATGGTCGCTTGCGCGCCCTCAGCTGGCTGCTGCGGCCCTGCGTCCATCGCATGCAGGCCAGCTCGCTCTGCGCTGGCGGCCAGCGCAGAGCGTAGGCCGGAAGCCTGACTGTAGAATAGCACGCAGGCCGAAAGCAGCACTCAGGGCTGCGCCACAGCACGGCGTGGGGCTGATTGCATGTGCACCGGTTGGCGCGCCAGGCCGTGGCCTGCGTTGCGAGCAGGAAACAGTCAGCGAGCCTGCTGGGCCACATTGCGAATACACGAGCTTGCCGTGTGTGTGCGCAGCCTGGAAAACAAGGCAAAGCCCGCCGCGTATGCGCGGACTCAATAGTGAGAGCGCTCGGGCATCGCAACAGCAAACTCTGCAAACCTCAGTGTGGAGCTCCAAACTGAGTGAGCGCGTGCCGCATTCAGCCTGCACTGCCCAGGGCGCACGGGCTACGACGCAGCGCAACTCGCTCGCCATGATGAACTTCGGTGCTCAGGTGCTCAGGCAGCGCTGGCAGGCCTCTGGCTGACAGGCGGAGCTGCTGTCTTTGGCTTCTGAGAGTCTCGGCCTAAGACGGAGCATTGCGCAGTATTGCTGTAGTGACCTCGGATGCAATATGTTTAAAAGTTGATAAGTTATTTTTTTTGAGTAGTTGACGGGCTCCTGCATGTGAAGCATCGCAAGTCGCATGCACTGATGCGCATGACGCCTGCGTGTGGTACTTGCCCGAGGTCCACGCAGCCTCCCTCAACATATATGTCTAGTTGCAAGTCTGGCTGTGACAACACAGCCGCTCCACCCTCACCGCCGGTGACCGCAAGAGCGCGTCTCACCATGTCCTACCCCAGCAAGCCCCCTGCAGCTGCAGAGGCATGGCGGCTGCACGGCGATGCATGCGGACCAGCCGCCCGCTTCACAGAGAGCCGCTTTGGTCACTCGCTCAACCGGCCTGCCCCCGCAGCGCACCCCACCATGCCAGCAGCATGCGCGCGCGCACGCGCGCGCCGCCAAGGCAACGCCCCACCCCTGCACAGGCGGCCGCAGGGGCCGCGACCGGCAGGCTGCAGCGCGTCAGGGGCAGGGCAGGCCTAAGCCTAATCCTACCCTATGCGCTCACAACTCGTCGCGGCCGGCGGCCTCGCGCGCTTCGGCCTCTGCCTTCTGGCGCTGCGCCTCGGCCGCCAGCGCGTTTAGGTCCGCAAACGAGCGCTCCACGCCGTCCTTGCCGACCAGCTTCATGCCGCCGTTGGCGAAGATATCCCGCAGGCCCTCCGGCAGCTCGCCCGGCTCAGCGCCCGCGCCCGCGCCCGCGCCCGCGCCCGCGCCCGCGCCCGCGCCCTCGCCCGCGCCCGCGCTACTGCCCGCGCCCGCGCCGCCGCCCGCGGTGCCGCCGGCGCCGGCGGTGCCCGCCGCGCTGCCGGCCTCGCCGCCGCCGCTGCCGCCGGTGCCCGCGCCTGCGCGCGCAGCGCCCTGTCAGCCCAGCCTCATGCAGGCGCAGGGGAACGACGGCCAGCAGTCGGACCCTCCCTGGACCTCGCAAACGCCGCGCGCGCTGCACCAGCTTCCGCGCCTATCGGCCCTGCCACAGCCGGCGCCGCGACCACCGCCGCTCACGTTTGCCTCGGCGTGCCGCGCTGCCTTGCGAGGGGTTGCGTTTGCTTTGGCTCACCACGCTGCCTTGCGAGGGGGGCGCAGCATAAAAAACAGGGGGGCTACAGCACAGTGTGCAACGTGTCTTTGCTCACACAGAGATATGCGAGAGCACATGTCCACAACGCGATGCCATCGCCCTGGCCTCGCAAGCTGCAGACCTTTTGCTGCATGCATTCCGACGTGCGGCGCGCGACTTTCAAACCCAGACTCAGCACTTGCTTTTTCAGTGCATCAGCTTAGCGCGGACAGCGGATGCGATGCGGGTCCGATGCCGTGCATGCTCGCGCGGCTGCACGCGCGGGCGGCGCACCAGCGGGTGCACCGGCGGGCGCGCCGGCCGCGCCGTCGGCGGTGCCATCGGCGGTGCCGTTGGCGGTGGCCGGCGCAGGCGGCGGCTTGGGTTTCTTGGTCGCCTTGAGCCGCGCATACGCGCGGCGCGGCTCCGCCAGGCGCTTGGTCACGTCCGCGCTCAGCAGGCTGGGCGCCGCAGTCGGCGCCAGGCGAGCCTGCTTTGCCGGGAATATCAGTTGATGAGGGAGTCGCCAGACACCGCACAATAATAATGAATGCCGCAGCAGGAGTGCTTATCAGTGACAACGATCGAGACCTGTCAGTTTGGTCGGCGCCAGGCGCGCCTGCTTCGCCGCCTCGGCGTCCAGCCAAGCGGCGGCCTCGCCCAGCTGCGTGACCAGCGCAGCGGTCTCTGTGCCGTTGATCCAGGGCTTCTGCGCGGGCCAGGCCGCCGCCGCGCGCCGCGCCTGCGCCCGGCGCGGGCAGGCCGCAGTGAGCTAACCTCGACAACTTTAAAAAGCGATGTTGGAGGTGCGATATAGCGCCGCACGAGTAACATATGCCGCAAGCCGCAGCCCTTCATATGAGGCCCGTCCCAGCACCCGCGCGCCGCCCGCAGCTCCCGGCGGGCGCCGGCTGCGCAGAATATGAGCAAGAACGTTGGGGGATAAGTGGCACATGGCGGCCCGGCGGCGCGCGCCAGCGCCAGGAACGCGCGCGCGTCGGCCACGGCCTTGGGCAGCGCGGCCAGCTCGGCGGCGCGCAGCGCCATGGGGTCGCCGACCGCGCGCAGCGCCGCCAGGCGCTTGCGGAACGCCGGCGCGGCCGCGTCCTCGCCCTCGTCGGAGTACAGCCAGTCCTCGTCGGCCGCCAGCGCCGCCAGGAAGCCGGCGCGCTGCTTCTCGGTGGTCACCTGCGCGCGCGCACAGAGCGTCGCCAACAGGATAGGGTAGGGTACCGCAACCCTACCCTATGAGGCGCAAAGAGTGTAGGGTTGGGGTGGCGCGGCCTAAGCCGCAGGCGGGCGCACACTGGTGACGCAAGTCTGGCGCGCGGGCCGCCAAACATCATCGACCGCAGGCCTGCATAGCGCACTCAAGGCACCAGGACGAATGGTCGCCGGCGCGGCAGGGCGGACGGGCGGGAGTTTAGAGTAGGTAGGGTAGGGTAGGTTTATGGCTCGCGCGCCTTGGCAAGCGCGTCGTCCGCCTCGACCGCGCCGCGCGTCGCGATGATGTACGCCTCCAGGCCGTTCTTGGCGGCGGCGGCCGCGCGCTTGTCCGCGTCGCGCGCCTCCAGCGCCT